>PDWI01000095.1_pt1 | contig 118362 bp, 97 predicted proteins | sample 1430891 | NCBI WGS metagenome assembly PDWI01 (sample SAMN01162508, study PRJNA174530) | Oral metagenome, whole genome shotgun sequencing project. | biome: Marine environment; feature: Marine mammal; material: Swab sample of the gingival sulcus; isolation source: swab sample of gingival sulcus...
TCGACTGCTGGCAGCAGGGCGGGGGGCGCGAGAAGCTGAGCGTGCTCATCGACAACGCTTTCGAGACTCTGCGGCATCTCGACCAGGCTCACTGAGGGGGATCGGGGACGAGGCGTCCAGCCGGTAGGTTGCTTTAGTGGCCAGTCTCGCCGAGCTCATCCAGGAGCACTCGGAGCTGTCCCCGGCCGACGAGGAGTGGCTGCGTCTGCTGGTCTCGGACTGGCAACTGCTCTCCGACCTGTCCTTCGCCGACCTCGTGCTGTGGGTGCGGGCCTCGCCGGTGCAGTGGTATGCCGTGGCGCACATGCGGCCCACGACGGGCCAGACGGTCTACTTCCGTGACCAGGTCGGTCGACGCGCCTCGCGAAGCCGGGCCAAGCTGCTCGAGACCGCCTACTCGGAGCGGCGGATCGTGCGGGAACGGGACAGCGAGTGGGGCGAAGACGCCCCGGTGCGTGAGGAGACCATCCCGATCGCGCGAGCCGGACGGCCCATCGCCGCCTTGACCCGGCATACCAATCTGTCGATGATGCGCACGCCGAGCCGGCTGGAGTTGACCTACCTGGCAACGGCTGACGCCCTGTCGCGGATGATCGCCTCCGGCGAGTTCCCCCACGCCGGTGCCCCCAGCGGGCTGCGGCGCGGCGCTCCGCGAGTCGGCGACGGCGTCGTGCGCCTGGATATCGACGGAGTCATCACCTACGCCAGCCCGAATGCACTGTCGGCATTGCACCGGCTCGGGTTTGTCGGCGACGTATTGGGCACGTCACTGGCCCAGGTCGTGACCGGCGTGTTGCACGATCCATCACCGGTCGACGAGGGGATGCCGTTGGTGCTCACCGGCCGTCAACCGTGGCGCACCGAGGTCACCAACGCCGACCAGGTGCTCTCGATGCGGGCGATTCCGCTGTCGGATAGCGGACAGCGTTTCGGGGCTCTGGTGTTGGTCCGGGACATCAGCGAGCTACGTCGGCGCGAGCAGGAGTTGATGACCAAGGACGCGACGATCCGCGAGATCCATCACCGGGTCAAGAACAATCTGCAGTCCGTTGCGGCGTTGCTGCGGCTGCAAGGCCGGCGGTTGCCGGACGAGGGCGCCAGATCAGCCCTGCTGGAGGCCGAGCGCCGGGTCGCCACCATCGCTCTCGTCCACGACACCCTCAGCCATGGTCTGGACGAGACCGTCGACTTCGACCGGGTCGCCGATCTCGCGATGCGGGCGGTGGTCGAGGTGGCGCCTCACGACGGTGACGTGATCGTCAAACGCACCGGTTCGTTCGGTCAGGTGCGCGCTCAGGATGCGACGGCGCTGGCGATGGTGATCAGTGAGCTGGTCCAGAATGCTGTCGAGCACGGGCTCCAGGACACGGGCGGCATGGTCGGTTCCGTGCGAATCGACGTGCGTCGCAAGACCGGCCTCGAGGGACCGGACAAGTTGACGGTCACGGTGACCGATAATGGGGTGGGTCTGCCCGAAGGGCGCGTGCCGGCAGGTGCCGGTCTGGGTGCCCAGATCGTGCATTCGCTGCTGGCCACCGTCGGGGGGCAGATCTCCTGGACCGATGCCCGGCCGCGAGGCACCAAGGCTCGCTTCACGGCGTCGTTGCAGCCCCCATCAGCCGACCGGGCGGAACGCTGAGCTTATCCCGCTCGTCGCGCCCGGGCGTTCCGCCGTTTCAGTGCGCGCCGCTCGTCCTCGGAGAGCCCACCCCACACTCCGGCGTCCTGTCCGGAGTCCAGCGCCCACCTCAGACACGTGTCGGTGACCTTGCAGCGGCGGCAAACAGTCTTGGCTTCCTCGATCTGAAGGATCGCCGGGCCGGTGTTCCCAATCGGGAAGAACAACTCCGGGTCTTCGTCGAGGCAGGCAGCGCGGTCGCGCCAGTCCATGAGGATCGTGCTCCTTGCTCAGGTCGTTGGTCCTTGGTCACAGCCGGGGAGTCTCGTCCTAGGCTCGATTCCGTCCGACCCGCAGTTAACGGACAGATCGAGCCTCAGCGGCCCCTCACGATATGTGTTCGGTCGGCTGCAACGCTGGGAGGCCAACCGCAGTATTTTAGTCGTATCACCACTCGGTCGAAGAACGGGACTCTGGTCTCGTCTATTCCCCCGCTGTTCCGGGGCTTTCGCCCGGCTGGCTTTCGCCCGGCTGGCTGAGGGCCTGTCGGGTTGCCTACTGCCCAGTAACGCCGTGGTTCTTGCGGTTGTTCCCGGATGGGACACATGGAGAAGGCGGGTATGCCGGGTGCTCGGTTCGGGGCTATCGGGCCGGGAGCTGCTGTCTCCCGGGTGGGGCGACAGATGCCAGGCCAAGACGGACCGGGAGGGAACGGCAGGGTGGCGCGTGCGGGTCGCTAGGCTGACCGTTCATGAAGCAACCCGTGACCAAGGACCCGGCTCGGCGACTGGCCGCAGCCGTCTGTGCGGTCGAGACGATCGCGCTGGTCGGCCTGGGGGTCTTCTACCTGCTGCAGCTGTCCAACGCTGCGGATCAGGCCCGGGTGGCCACCGAGGCAGTGCTCATCCTGCTCACCGCAGCCGGGCTGGGTCTGCTGACCCGACTCTGGCTGGCTGATTCGGAATGGTCGGGAACGCCCACTGTCGTGTGGCACCTGCTCCTGATCCCGGTGCTCGTCGCCTTGGCACAGTCCGGGCAGGTGCTTATTGCTGTCGCTCTCGCGGCGGCTGTGGTGCTGGCCGTCGGTGCCGTGATCGCTCAGGGCCGGGTCACCTCGGCAGGTGATGATGGACCAACCGATGCCGCGCCGGATGGGGACGGTCCTGCGACGACCGAACCGGATCCGGCCGGGTCGGGTCAGTCGCGCTGAGACTCAGCGCGACTGGTGCCGATTGGTGTGGTCGCGCAGTGCGGCAGGCTGCGTGCGGGTCTGCCCGGGCCAGCTCAGGTCTGCTCCGGTGGCCGCTGCAGCACCTCCGCGATCCGGGTGGATGCCTCGGTGATGATCTCGCCGATGGCCAGCGCCTGGGCGGATGTGATGCCGTGTCGCCGCCACGCTGCGGAAGCCTGTTCGCGGAGCTCGTCGACGACTGCATCGAGATCGCTGTGTCCACTGCCAGGCGGGTTTGCATTCCGGCCGCGGTCCGCGGACGAAGCGGTGCGCTCGTGCCTTACGGGTCCAGTCTTTCGGGTGTTTCGGGCTTGTGCCCGGGCTGCGGATGCAGCGGCCTTGAGTTCGGCCCGCAAGTCGGCTGAACGATCCCGCACACTGGCCCGTACGTCGTCGGCCAATCGGCGGACCGACTGATCCAGCTCGATCTGGAGTTGCTCGATCTCGGCACGTCTCGAGTCCACCTCGGATCGACCCGCATCGGTGATCCGGTATGTGGCTTTGCGGCCTTCGTCCACTCGCTCGAGCAGGCCCTCTTCCTCGAGCTTGGCAAGCCGGGGATACACCGTGCCGGCGCTCGGCGAGTAGAGGCCGGCGAACCGGGACTCGAGCTGCTGAATGAGTTCGTAACCGTGGCGGGGACCGTCCGCCAGCAACGCCAGCAGGTAGAGGCGCAGCTGGCCGTGCGCGAAGACCGAGCTCATGCCTGGTCCTGCTGGCCGTCGGCGCCTGGCCCGGGGTCGACGGCGTCCTGAGGGGTGCCCGTTGACCTGGGCAGATCCTCAGGCCGGGCGTCTTGGGGTGTTTCCGCACTGTCGGGCTGTTCCGTCGGGGAGTCGGCTCGGAGCACGACGAGGCTCCCGGATACCGAACGTGCGTCCAGCGCCAGGGACTCGTCGCCGGCGCGGGCCTGCCGAGGAGTCTTGGGCCCCGCGTTGTCGGGCGCGTCCACGCTGGTCCCGTCGACGACGACTTGGCCACTGAGCACATGAGCGGTCACGGCATACCCGGTCAGTGGGGCCCGCACCGTGACGTCGCCGGACACCGACGACGAGCGCACCCGCACCCGCGAGTCGGTGAGGTCGAGTGCGACGTCACCGGTAACCGTGTTGATCCGCGCGCGGTCGAGTGAGCTGCCGTGCACGGTGACGTCACCGGAGACGCTGTTGAGTCGCAACGCCCCGCCGATGCCCACGCATTCGGCAGCACCGCTGACCGTGTTGAGCGATAGCTTGGGTCGCACGTCGTTGACGGTCAACTCACCGGAGACCGTGTTCACCGATAGTCCCTGTGTCAATCCGGATGCGACGACCGAGGCGCATAGCGTGTTCACGTGCGCCTTCGCTTGGGCAGGGATGGCGACACTGACCACAGCGGTGGGCACGGTCCCGGATCCGGCGCGACGGCGCAGCATGTCGATGATCGTGCTGCCGGTAGCGTCGTCGAGTTTGCCGTGCATGACCCTCAGGGTGGAGCCGTTGCGGGTGACCTCCAGGGGCAGGCCGTGCACCGAGCTCACCTCGATCCGGGCGCCCTGCCGATCCGACGAAGACCCGTTCGTGGAGTCTGGGTTGGCTGTGTGCGATACGAGGTCGACATGACCACCCACGATGGCGACGACGATCTTCGTGATCCGCTCATGGTCGCCGTCGACGTCGATGACCTGCGGCTCGTCGATGTGCCATTGCTCTGCCACGTGATCCTCCCAGCGATCGGACATTCGCGCTATATCGTGTCGAGACACGTTATATCGTGTTTGGCCCGATGGCAAGTAGACCCATTCGGGCACCGACTCATCCGGCGCGGGTGTGTTCAGCGCGGCTGACCGGCGGACCCGGGCCAGCGGGAGTAGCCTCACGGTGGGTGTTCCACTGACCGATGACAGCACTCGCAGCACGTGCAGCACTGATAGCACTGACGGCATTGACAACACTGGAGAGCAGGAGCGAGCGTGGTTGAGGGATCGGCATATCCGCACGAGCCGGCCACCGAATTCGCGCCGAGCGCGACGTTCACGATCACCGACGGGCATCGTGATGCCGGGGTGTGTTTTCTCGGTGACGGGCTGACCGCCGGCTACGGCGACCCGAAGGCGTTGGGCTGGGTCAGTCGGGTCATCAGCCGCACCCACGACCCCGATCTCGACCTCACGGCATACAACCTCGGTATCCGGGGGCAGGACTCGGGTGACGTCGCGGCGCGCTGGTCCGCCGAGTGTATGCCGCGATGGGCCGACCGCCCCGAGCGACGTCTCGTGTTGTCGGTGGGACACGAAGACCTGCGCGGTGGGCTCACGACGGCCCGGTCCAGGCTCAACCTGGCCAACATCCTCGATGAAGCCGGGTCCAAGGGCATTGCTGCGTTCGTCGTCGGCCTACCACCCACCCTCGACGACGACTTCAACACCCGGATCGAAGCCCTGGCCCAAGCTCAGGCCGACGTGTGTGCTCGGCGGGCCGTGCCCTACGTCGACTGCTACTACCCCCTGGTCGGGCACGACCAGTGGCGCAGCGAACTGGCCGCTGGTGACGGCACCCACCCCGGCCAGGCCGGCTACGGATTGCTGGCGTGGTTGGTGCTGCACAGCGGGTGGGCGTCCTGGATGCGCCTGTCGTCCTGACGGATTCAACACCATGGCGATTCCTGAATTCATTCGTGACCTACGAGAGCACATCGGGACGGCCGAGCTCTGGCTCTCAAGCATCACCGCGGTTGTCGTGCGGCGCCTCGACGAGCGTGATGTCGTGCTGCTGGTCCGACGTGCCGATAATGGTGCCTGGTCGCCGGTCACCGGGATCATCGATCCCGGTGAGGATCCGGCGACCACGGCAGTCCGCGAGTGCGCCGAAGAAGCCGGCGTCGACATCGAGGTCAACCGGTTGTGTTGGGTCAGTGCCACCGGCCTGGTCGTGCACGTCAACGGCGACCGGGTTCGCTACTTGGACCACACGATGCACTGCCGTTGGGTCGCAGGCGAGCCGCGCGCAGCCGACGACGAGAACACCGAAGCCCGGTGGTGGCCGCTCGACGACCTACCTGAGATGCCAGAGCTTTTCCGGGCCCGGATCGACGCGGCTCTGACCGACGATCCGACCTGCCGGATCGGACCAGCGCACTGAATCGTCGCTACCGGTCGACGGGCTCGCGGTCGAATGCCTGGGCCATCAGCGCGGCTTGCTCCACCTCGTGCTTCTTGTTCGAGCCGCTGGCCGGGGAGGCCGAGGCCGGTCGGCAGACCACCCGCAACGGCCGGCGCTCGCCTTCTTCGGCCAGCAGTTCCGGCAGGTTGAGAGCCATGAACGGCCAGGCGCCCTGGTTGCGCGGCTCGTCTTGCACCCATACCAGCTCGGCGTCCGGGTAGACCCGCAGCTGCTGAGCCAGCTCCTCGGCCGGGATCGGAGCCAACTGTTCCACCCGCAGGATCGCCGTGCTCGTGTCTTCACGCTTGGCCCGTTCGGCCTCCAGATCCCAAACCACCTTGCCAGAACAGAGCAACACCCGGGTGACCCCCGAGAGCTCACGGGTGTCGGGGAGCACCGGCTGGAAGGTGCCGGCCGTGAAGTCACTCGGCTCCGATGCAGCCGCCTTGAGCCGCAGCATCGACTTGGGGGTGAACTCGATGAGTGGTCGGCGAGGGCGGGCGTAGGCCTGCCGCCGCAGCAGGTGGAAGTGCGAGGCCGGCGTCGACGGGTAGGCCACGGTCATGTTGTTCTCGGCGAACAGTTGCAAGAACCGCTCGATCCGCGCCGACGAGTGGTCCGGGCCCTGGCCCTCGTAGCCGTGTGGCAGCAGCAGCACGACCGATGAGCGTTGCCCCCACTTCTGCTCGGACGATGAGATGAACTCGTCGACGATGGTCTGGGCGCCGTTGGTGAAGTCACCGAACTGGGCCTCCCAGAGCACCAGCGCGTCGGGCCGCTCGACGGAGTAGCCGTATTCGAAACCCATCGCGGCATACTCGCTGAGCAGCGAGTTGTAGACCCAGAACCGCGCCTGCCGCGGCTGCAGGTAGAGCAGCGGGGTCCACTCCTCGGCAGTGGCCTTGTCGATCAGCACCGCGTGCCGCTGCACGAACGTGCCGCGTTGGCTGTCCTGCCCGGCAAGGCGCACCGGGGTGCCTTCCATCAGCAGCGACCCGATAGCGATCATCTCGCCCATGCCCCAGTCGATGCCGCCCTCGCGGACCATCTGCGCCCGCCGCTGCATCAGCGCCTTGAGTTTGGGGTGGATGGTGAAGCCCTCGGGCGGCTTGACCCAGGCGTCACCGATGGTCAGCAGGGTCGGCTCGGAGATCGCGGTGAGCCGGGCGTCACGATGCCGGGCGGCGTCGTCTTGAACTTGGGCGGTCGGCTTCTCCAAGCCGCTGCGGCTGTCGATGCCGGAACCGGCGTCTCCTGATGCCGCCGGGCTCAGGGTCTTGTCGGCGGTTGCGTCCCGGGTCTCCAGGAAGACCCGCTCGAGCTGCTGCTGGTAGTCGCGCAGCGCGGCCTCGGCGTCGTCAACGGAGATGTCACCACGGCCGATGAGCGACTCGGTGTAGAGCTTGCGCACTGAGCGCTTGGACTCGATGAGGTTGTACATCAACGGCTGGGTCATCGACGGGTCGTCCCCCTCGTTGTGCCCCCGGCGGCGGTAACACACCATGTCGACGACGACGTCCTTGTGGAACTTTTGCCGGAACTCGAAGGCCAGCTCGGCCACCCGCACGCACGCCTCCGGATCGTCACCGTTGACGTGGAAGATCGGCGCTTGGATCATCCGGGCGACGTCGGTCGAGTAGACCGACGAGCGCGAGGCCGACGGGGCGGTCGTGAACCCGACCTGGTTGTTGACGATGACATGGATGGTGCCGCCGGTGCGGTAGCCACGCAGCCCGCTCTGCTGCAGGGTCTCGGCGACGACACCCTGGCCGGAGAATGCCGCATCGCCGTGCATGAGGATCGGCAACACGGTGAAGGCTTTGCCGGCGAGGTTGAGCCGGTCCTGCTTGGCCCGGACGATGCCCTCGAGGACCGGGTTGACCGCTTCCAGGTGCGACGGGTTGGCAGCCAGGTAGACCTTGGTCGTCGACCCGTCGTCCGCGGTGAAGGTGCCCTCGGTGCCGAGGTGGTACTTCACGTCACCGGAGCCCTGGACCGACTTGGGGTCGGCCTTGCCTTCGAACTCGCGGAAGATCTGCCCCGGCGACTTGCCCGCGATGTTGGCCAGTATATTGAGCCGCCCTCGATGCGGCATACCGATGCACACCTCGTCGAGCTCCTCCGCGGCCGCGCGAGAGAGGATCCGGTCGAGCAGGGCGATCGCCGACTCGCCACCCTCGAGCGAGAAGCGCTTCTGCCCGACAAACTTGGTCTGCAGGAACGTCTCGAACGCCTCAGCCGCGTTGAGCCGGCGCAGGATGCGCATCTGCTCGTCCTGGCTGGGCTTCTCGTGGACGACCTCGCACTTGCTCTGGATCCAGTGGCGCTGGCCGGGATCCTGGATATGCATGTATTCGATGCCGATGGTGCGGCAGTACGAGTCGCGCAAGATGCCCAAGATCTTGCGCAATGCGAGGAACGGCTGGCCTCCGAAACCGCCGGTGGCGAAGTGACGGTCCAAGTCCCACAGGGTCAGTCCGTGCTCGGTGATGTCGAGGTCGGGGTGACGACGCTGGCGGTATTCGAGTGGGTCCGTGTCGGCCATCAGGTGTCCACGCACCCGGTAGGCATGGATGAGTTCCTGGACTCGGGACACCTTGTTGATGTCGTCGTCGTGGCTGACCGAGACGTCCTGCACCCACCGGATGGGTTCGTAGGGGACCCGTAACGCTGTGAAGATCTCGTCGAAGAAGCCGTCGGCCCCGAGCAACAGCTGGTGGATCCGGCGTAGGTAGTCCCCGCTTTGGGCGCCTTGGATGATCCGGTGGTCGTAGGTCGAGGTAAGGGTGAGGATCTTGCTTACCGCGTTGCGGTTGAGGGTTTCGGCCGAGGCGCCTTGCCATTCGGCCGGGTATTCCATCGCCCCGGCACCGATGATCGTGCCCTGACCCTGCATGAGCCGGGGCACCGAGTGGACGGTGCCGATGGTGCCCGGGTTGGTCAAGGTGATCGAGGTGCCGGCGAAGTCGCTGACCGCGAGTTTGTTGTCGCGGGCCTTCTTGACCATGTCTTCGTAGGCCGACCAGAACTGCACGAAGTCCATCGTCTCGGCGGCTTTGATCGAGGGCACGAGCAGCTGACGAGTCCCATCCGGTTTGGCCAGGTCGATGGCCAAACCGAGGTTGACGTGCGCAGGCACCTCGATCGCCGGCTTGCCGTCCTGCTCGGAGTAGGCGTAGTTCATCTCCGGCATGTCGGCCAGCGCCTTGACCATGGCCCAGCCGATCAAGTGGGTGAACGAGACCTTGCCGCCCCGACTCCGTGCCAAGTGGTTGTTGATCACGGTGCGGTTGTCGATGAGCAACCGGGCCGGCACCGAGCGCACCGAGGTGGCCGTGGGCACCTCGAGGGAGGCGGCCATGTTCGTCACGATCCGGGCAGCCGGACCACGGAGCGGTTTGACGGCCGACTCCTCGGGCGATGCCGTCGGAGCCGGTGTCGGCACTTCGGGTGGCGCAGGGGGCGTCGTGGCGACCGGCGGCGCGGGAGCGACGGTGGGCTCGGGTCCTGCTGGTGGTGTGGCTTCTGGTGGTGCCGTGGGCTCCGGTTGGCTCGGGGTCGGTGTGGGTGGTGGGGCTGGGGGCGCGGGTACCGGCCCGCCTGCGGCGTGCTCCGGCCGGTAGTCGGCGAAGAACGGCCACCATGCCTTGTCGACGGTGTTCTTGTCCTGCCGGTATTGCTCGTACAGTTCGTCAACGAGCCATTCGTTGGGCCCGAAATCGCTCATCGGGTTTGCGGACGAAGACTGGTCAGGCACGGCTGGCTCGCCTCTTTCGCGGTCTCCCGACGTCGCCGTCGACGTCGGTACTGGATCGTGGCGATCAGCCTAGCCGCGTGCGCGGGCGCTCAACTACTTGCCCGGCCGCATCGCCGGCCTCGAGAACCCGCCGAGCCCTGTTCGTCGACCGACAACACCTCAGCTCACGTCACGGCGCAGGGTCAGCGCCGTACCCACCGCGGTCATTGCCGCGGCATACCCGGCCAGCACCAAGGCACCGGCCCACCAGGTGAGGGTCGGGGCATCGGGGGTCTGGCTCAAACCGCTCAAGGTAGCGTTGGTGGCACTGCTCGGGAAGAACTTGGCGATGTCGCCCCCCCAACTCTGCACGCTGAAGATCATGGCCAGGATCGGTTCCACGATCCATGCGACACCGATCGAGATGAGCAGAGCCGCGACCTGGTTGGGGATGAGGATGCCAGCGCCGAGACCGATGAGTGCCCACAGACCCAGCACGAGCAGGCTGAGTGCGAGAGTCCGCCAGATAGTGCCGTCCGGGAAGGGTGAGCCACCCTTGGCCGCGATGACGGTTGCGCCGACACCGACGGCCCCGACGAGTGACACGAGCCCGTAGAAGGCTCCGATCACCAGCAGCGCGATGACCTTCGTGGTCATGACGATCGAACGCTTGGGGGTGGCCAAGAAGGTCGCGGTGATCGTCTTGTGGCGGTACTCGGTGCCGATCGCGAGCACCCCGATCGCCAGGGTCAACAGATAGCTGACGCCGAGTCCGCCGGTGTAGACGGTGCGGACGGCGGCCGGATCGTCGATTCCGGAGACCCCGGCTTCGGCGAACTCGGGTGAGTCGAGCGCGAGCAGTGCGAACAGGGCGGCCATCCCTGCTCCGGCGACGAAGACACCGATTGCCATGCCCCACCACATCCGCGTGGTGAAGAACTTGCGCAGCTCCGCTGCGACGGCGTGCCCGATCATGCCTGCTGTCCCGTCTGCTCGGATGATTGGGCGCGGTCGCCCAGGTTGCGGTTGCGGTGTTCGGGTGATTCAGTGAGCTTGAAGAACAGGGCTTCGAGATCGCTCGTGAGATGGCGGAGCTCGCTGAGCGGCACGTGGCCCTGCAAGGCCAGCTGCCCGACCCTGGCCAGATCGTCGGTGCGCACCGTGAGTGCACCGTCGGGGCGGGTCTCGGCGGTCAACCCCCCGACGAGCAAGGCGCTGCGTAGGCCGTCCGGGTCGCTGGAGCGCACCAAAGCGGTGGGCTCGCCGCGTAGCTCCGTGATCGGCCCTTGGGCCACGCGCACCCCGTTGGCGATGATGATGATGTCGTCAACCGTCTGCTCCATCTCGGCGAGTAGATGGCTGGACACGAGGATGGTCTTGCCCTGATCGGCCAGATGCCGCAGGAATCCGCGTAGCCACCGAATGCCCTCGGGATCCAGCCCGTTGGCCGGTTCGTCGAGCAGCAACACCCCTGGGTCACCGAGCAGGGCGGCCGCCAACCCCAAGCGTTGGCGCATCCCCATCGAATAGCCGCCGGCGCGTTTGCGGGCCGCTGCTGGGATGCCCACTTGCTCGAGGAGTTCGTCGGCGCGGGCCAGGGGTATGCCGCCCGCGCTCGCGAGCACCCGCAGGTGGTCTCGGCCGGTTCGGCCCGGGTGGAAGTTCGTCGACTCGAGCGCCGCACCGACAGTCTGCAGCGGGTGGGGCAGGTCGTCATAGCGGCGCCCGCCGATCGTCGCGGTTCCCGAGGTGGGTCGGACCAGGCCGAGCAGCATCCGCAAAGTGGTCGTCTTGCCGGCACCGTTCGGGCCGAGGAACCCGGTGACCCGGCCCGGCCGGACGGTGAAGTCGAGGTCGTCGACGGCGGTGAGTGAGCCGAAGCGCTTGGTGAGTCCGGACACCTCGATGGCCCACCCGTTGTGATCGGCGCCCGTGGGGGGTGAGGTGGGCGCGGGTGAGGGTGCCGTGGTCATCGGTCGAGCTCGTGGGTCGGTCGCATGAGTCCATCGAAACAGGTCGGGCGCGGCTACGCATCCGTAGCGCGACGGAAATCCGGGTTCGGGCCGGGTCATCCACGAGGAGGATCAGGGACGGCTCGGGGTGATCCCTGACCCGTCTTGAGTAGGGTGAGCCCGATGGTCGAGTGGGTTCTGGTCTTGGCGGCTGTCGCTTTGACCGCCGGAACGGCGGTCTTCGTGGCGACCGAGTTCTCTCTCGTCGCGCTGGACCGGCCGGCAGTGCAACGCGCCGCGACCGAGGGCGATGCCCGAGCCAACGTGGTGCTGGAGTCGTTGCGCCGACTCTCGACCCAACTGTCGGCTGCTCAGGTCGGCATCACCCTGACGACCCTGATCGTCGGTTTCCTCGCGCAGCCCTCGATCGGGGTCTTGCTCGAAACGCCCCTGGCAAGGGTGCTTCCAGCGGCTTCGGTGGAATCGGTCAGCGCCACCCTGGCGCTGGTGTTGGTGACCGCCTTCTCGATGGTTTTCGGTGAATTGCTGCCACAGTTCCTCGGGATCTCGGCGCCCTTGGCGACGGCCAAGGTCGTGGCCCGGCCGGTGCGCGTCTTCTCGGTCGTCGCCTGGCCGCTGATCGTCGGGCTCAACGGTTCTGCCAATGCCTTCTTGCGGTTGCTGCGAATCGAGCCGCAGGAGGAGCTCTCCGGGGCACGCACTCCGCAGGAGTTGGCCAGTCTCGTGCGGCGTTCCGCCGAAGCAGGCACGCTGCAAGCCGCCACCGCCGAGCGGCTCACTCGTTCGATCGACTTCGTCGAGCGCACCGCTGCCGACGTGATGACCCCCCGAGTGCGTGCTTCCGCGATCGACCGCACGGCCAGCGCCGCCGACGTGGTGACGTTGTGTATGCGCACCGGCCGGTCCCGGTTCCCGGTGCTCGGCGAGGATTGGGACGACATCGACGGGATCGTGCACGTCAAGAAGGCGGTCGCCGTGCCGCCGGAGCGCCGTGACGCGGTGCCGGTATCGGCATTGATGACCGAGCACACCGTCGTGCCCGAGACGATCCGGCTCGCGCCGCTGCTGCATCAGCTGCGGGCCTCCGGCCTGCAGTTCGCTGTCGTCGTCGACGAGTACGGCGGCACGAGTGGCGTGGTCACCCTCGAGGACGTCGTCGAGGAACTCGTCGGCGAAGTCGCCGACGAACACGACGTTTTCGCCGGCCAGGGGAGGCACCTTCCGGACGGGTCATGGTCGGTGCCGGCGATGTGGCGTCCTGACGAGGTGCGTGAGCGGATCGGCGCTCCCGTTCCCGACGACGCGGCATACGAGACCCTTGGGGGATTCCTGATGGCCCGGCTCGGACGGATCCCGGCTGCGGGTGACGTGCTCGAGCTGCCGGACTGGCGGTTCGACGTGGTCCGGATGGACGGGCGTCGAGTGGCCCGAGTGCACATCCGTCCCCAGTTCGGCTCTGCCGAGCACCCGGGCGAGGTCGGAGACCGCACGTGAGCCACGCCCTCGCCCTGTGGATCTCGGTCGCGCTATTGCTGGGCAACGCCTACTTCGTCGGGGCCGAGTTCGCTGCCATGGCGACCCGCAGATCAGCCCTCGAGCCTATGGCAGCGGCTGGCAGCCGTCGCGCTGCCCGGTGCCTGGAAGCCCTGGAACACATGGGCTCGATGCTGGCCACCGCCCAGCTGGGGATCACCGTGTGCTCGGTCGGTCTCGGGGCCCTCGCCGAAGCGGCGCTGCATGAGTTGCTGCACCCGGTGGCCGCACTGCTGCCGCTCGGCGAGGTCTGGGTCGACCTCATCAGCCTCGCCGTCGCCCTGCTCATCGTGGTCTACCTGCACGTCGTCGCCGGCGAGATGATTCCCAAGAACCTGGCCCTGGCCGGACCGGACCGGGCCGCGCTCATCCTGGTGCCCAGCCTGGCGCTGATCGCGCGGTTGCTCGGCCCGGTGGTGCGGATCATGGAGTGGATCGCCAAGGCGCTCGTCCGCGGCGTCTTCCGCACCGAACCCAAGGACGAGATCGCCTCGGCGTTCACTGCCGAGGAAGTCGCCCACATCGTCGATGAGAGCCACCGGGAAGGGCTGATCGGACCCCAGCGGCAGGGATTGGTGCGTTCGGCGCTCGAATTCAGTGGCAAGCTCGCCGAAGACGTCGCCGTGGGGCTCGAGAAACTCGTCATCGTGTCGCACGGCGTCACGACGGCCGACATCGAACGCCTCGTCGCGCGCACCGGCTTCTCCCGCTACCCCTACGTGGATGCCGACGGGGCGGTCACCGGCTACCTGCACCTCAAGGACGTGCTGGAATCCTCCGCCGACAAGCGGCAACGGGAGATCGCGGTCAAGTGGGTCCGTCGACTCGCGACGGTGAGCACCGGAGACGGCATCGAGGACGTGTTGACGACCATGCAGCGCTCGGGGTCACACCTGGCCCGGGTCGTCGGTGCCGACGGCACGGTCGTCGGGGTGCTGTTTCTCGAGGACGTCATCGAGGAACTGGTCGGCGAGGTCAACGACGCCACCCGCCGCTAGGGTCGGTTTCGATCGTGCTCTTGATGTGCCGTCGCCCTTGCCGTCGATTCAGCCGCCACCCCGGCTGACCCCTCTGCCGTCGAGCGTGGCAGAGCGCCGGCCCGCAACTCGACCAGCTCGGCATGCACCTGCTCCAACTGTTGCGAGAGACGGACGATGTCGGCCCGGGTCGCTGCCTCGGTCTGCTCCTCGACATCACGGATCCGTTCGATGAGCCACGACGCCATGGATGCCGTGACGATGCCGAGCAGGGCGATGCCACAGACCATCAGGCCGCCCGCCACCAGCCGCCCGCCCACAGTCACCGGTGTGTAGTCGCCATACCCCACGGTGGTCGCGGTCACCGTCGCCCACCACAGGGCATCACCGAAGGTCTGGATCTGTCCGTCGGCGGCACGTTCCTCGTCGAGCACGGCCAGCGCGCCCAGGTAGATGACCAGCGATATCGCGCCGAGAACGTAGATCGTGACTCGTCCGCGGACCGCCGTCGTGGCCCGGTCGTGGAGTCGGTTGAGCACCCGCAGCAGCGTGATCAGGCGAACCAAGCGCAACATCTGGAAGACCGGTAGCAGCAACGCGATGACGTCGAGCACATGTCGACGCAGGAAACGGCCTTTTGCCTCAGCGCGGCGCCACTGGATGAAGAAGTCCACTCCGAAGATCGCCCAACACGTCCACACCAGGGCCTCACACAGGTCATGCACGGTGGGACTGGCCTGCGGTCTGATGATCGGCACCGAGAAGGCCACGATGAAGACGACCGCGGTGACGACCAACACCAGCTCGTGCCAGCGCTGGGTCCGGGTGCGCATAGGGGAACCGGGCTCGAGGGGCGGGGTCGATGCCATGGGCCTGATGATGCCTGGTCCGTCGGCGCTGCGGCGCGGTATCACTCGATCTGGATCGACTAACCCACGATGACACGTGTGCCCATGTGCGCCGCGTCGCCAAACTGAGCCTAAGGGATCACTTTCGATGGTGCTCTCTTGCCAGGCGTAAGAGGCAGTTGCTGTTCTGTCTACGCGCTGCCGTTTCCATGCACCGATCAGTCCGTCAAGCCATGAACGATCCGGGCTAGGCGAGAGAGACCTCTCTGATTCTTCTGACTGTTCTCTCGATACCCTGCTGATCTTCCTTGCCGACGAAGAACGTCAGGTCAAGAATCGGGATAATCCTCATCTGTAGCTCAATCTTCTCCCGCTCAACGTGGCTGCCATAGGCAGCCAATGCGGCGTCCAGGACCTCCACGTCCGTCATGCCGGCAAAATCAATCGAAACGTCGCGGTAGCCGGTGTCCCCGAAGTCAATAATCCCGACTCGTCTATCGCCGGAGTGGATCATGTTCCAATAGCCCAGATCGCCGTGACAAAGGCCTTTGTTGAGACCAAGCTTGGCCATTCGTGCAGGGTAGTGCTTGCTGACCAGGCCACGTATCGCTGACACCTCGTTGTGGGTGAAATGTCTGCTAGCGGTAGGCAAACTAAGCTCCATTGTTTTCTCGTGCTCGGCGGACTCGCTTTCTAGGGAAATGGTCGGCGCTCCTGCCAGATCTTGCTGATGAAATTGCTTCAAGAACGTACCCAGTGCTGCACCAATCCCGGCTTTTTCGTCCTTGCTCAACGACTGGGACACCTGATCCAATGGCGCCCCCACGACACCTCGGTAGCCAATATAGTCTCTGTCGGGGTGTTCCCACAGAATCTCTGGGATTAGTACGTCGCCGCGTATGTGATGCGCTGTCTTGCATGCTGGCACCTCGAAGCGATACTCCTCCTTCACCGACTCGTTCCGTGGGAACTTGAAAGCAATCTCGCCGTCGCGGATTATATAGACCCGGCTTGTCCAGCCACAATCATTGAAGATGATCTCAGTTGCGTCATCCAGCTGCAGCAGGTCGCGAATGATCGCCTCCTCCCGTGGTCGGGTTTGTTTGCCCTTTTCTTGCATGCTGCGATTGTAGCAAGACGGTGACGAGGCTTGTGCTTGTTTCCGCGCAAGAAGCTATAGATATGAGATGCGGACCTCAAGGATTCGTCTTGTGCTAGGTGCCTACTTGGCCCGAATCCACCGATGGGTGGGTGGGGTGAGCGCGTCGTGACGTGAGACTGCCCTTGCGGGGCGGGAGAATCGGTGTTGCTTGGGCAAGACTTCGGCTGTGACGCGAAGGGCATCTCGTCGATGCGACTGTGTGCATTCTCGTGGCCGGGTGTCGATCGAGGTCGGCGATCCCAGTCCGGTGTCCTCGGCCGGACTGATCCCGGTCCTGGCGTGTGCAGATCGAGCGGGGATAGGAACGGTCGGCCCAGGAACGTCGGGGATTCGAGTCACGGTCGCGGTAGTCGGCAGTCATCCCTTGGTTTGCTGCGTTTCGGTGCTGTTTCGCAGGTCGGGGCGTCACGTTTGGGAGGTTCGGCCGCCGATAGCGCCTGCGCAGCTACCATTTCCGGCCGAACTTGCTACATGCGGGGCGGGACCCGCCGTCTGGCGACGGTTTCGTGCAGGTCACCACGCGGTCGGCCCAGGAACGCCGGCGGGTTTAGTCTTAGTCAAGCCCTCTTCCACCTCATCTGAGTCTGCGACACCACTGTCACCGGACGGGTCGCCGCGAAGCCGCAGGGCGCCCCCGCGTCCACAGATAGCTCGGTGGCGATGACGGCCGACGCCGAGCCCTGGCAGCCCACCCGCACCATGAGGAGACCCTCACAACGTACAAACCCCCGTTCACGGCAAACGGAGGCTTGGCGGAAATGCGTGTGGCGCCCCCAGCAGGATTCGAACCTGCGCTCCCGCCTCCGGAGGGCGGTGCTCTATCCCCTGAGCTATGGGGGCTGACCGGAACGCGACGGTCGGTCTGCAGCGATCGTGCCGCTTCTTCGTGCGACGTACCGTCGGCGCAGCACACTAGCAGCCTAGTCCGCTCGCGGTGGAACCGACGGCCGCCGGTCAGGGATCGGTCATCTTGGTGCGCGGAATGGCGCCACCCGGTGGGCTGGTCCGCGACAGGATATGGGGCATGCGCGCACACGAGGCCGGCGCTCTGCACGCCGATGGCTATCGCGGGCCGACCTGGTTGCAGCAGCCGGGCGATGTCAACGTGCTGGCACCGAAGCTGTGGGCCGCAACGGTCGGTCGAGGTGCCGATGGGGTGCTCGCGGTCGGGGGAGTCCCAGTGACCGAGCTGGCTGCCGGATTCGGCACACCGGCATACGTCATCGACGAAGCGGACTTCCGCGGGCGCGCCCAAGAGTTCGCGACCGCCTATGGAGACGCCTTCGCGGGCCTCTGCGGGGGCGCCGACGTCTACTACGCAGGCAAGGCGTTCCTGTGCAGCGAAGTGGCCCGGTGGATCCGCGACGACGGTCTGCGGCTCGACGTGTGCACCGGCGGCGAGCTCGAGGTCGCGATCCGGGCCGGTATGCCGGGTGAACGGATCGGCTTCCACGGCAACAACAAATCCGCCCCGGAGCTCGAGGCGGCCGTGGCTTCCGGAGTCGGCCGGATCATCGTCGACTCGTTCGGGGAGATCGAACGGCTCGCCGAGGTGGCGGGCCGGCGGGGGCGCTGCGCACCGGTGCTCGTCCGGGTCACCGTAGGGGTCGAAGCGCACACCCACGAGTTCATTGCGACCGCGCACGAGGACCAGAAGTTCGGGTTCTCCCTGGCAGCCGGGGAGGCCGCTGAGGCAGTGCGCCGGGTGCTCGGGTATGCTCCACACCTGCGCCTGATCGGCCTGCACAGCCACATCGGCTCACAGATCTTCGACACCGCTGGTTTCGAGGTCTCGGCCCGTCGGGTGCTCCGGCTGCATGCCCAAGTCGCGCGTGAGCACGGCATCGAGCTTCCCGAACTCGATCTCGGGGGTGGCTTCGGCATCGCCTACACGACCGAGCAGGACCCGCAGTCGCCGACGAGCCTGGCGGCCAGCATGGCCGAGATCGTCGACCGTGAGTGCCGGGCGGGAGGCGTCACACCTCCCCGGATCTCGATCGAACCGGGCCGGGCGATCGCCGGGCCGTCGACCTTCACCCTCTACGAGGTCGGCACCGTCAAGCCGGTCCGGCTCGACGGGGGAGCCACCCGGGCCTACGTCTCGGTCGACGGTGGGATGAGCGACAACATCCGGACGGCGCTCTACGACGCCGACTTCGCCTGCACCCTGGCCAGCCGGGCCTCGGCAGCCGCGCCGGTGCTTTCCCGGGTCGTCGGGCGGCACTGTGAAAGCGGCGACATCGTGGTCAAGGACGAGTTCCTGCCGGGCGACCTGGCCCCCGGCGACCTAATCGCCGTCCCGGGAACCGGCGCCTACTGCCGGTCTTTGTCGAGCCAGTACAACCACACACCCCGGCCACCGGTGGTGGCGGTGCGCGACGGGGTGGCGCGGCTCATCGTGCGGCGCGAGACCATCGACGACTTGCTTGCCTTGGACGTCTCGTGACGGACATGTCGTTTCCGGACCGCATGCGAGAGGATTAGTCGCTGTGGTGAGTCTGCTGTGAGTGACATGGACGCCGGGAGCGCCCGGAACGTTGCCGATGCCGCCGCCCGGTCGTCGCCGTTGCGGGTGGCGCTGCTGGGGGGCGGGGTGGTCGGGTCGTCGGTGGCTCGGCTGCTGACCCAGCACTCCGACGACTTGACGGCCCGGGTCGGTCGCCCGATGGAACTTGTCGGCATCGCCGTACGTCGCGCGGGACGCAATCGGACGATCACCGGGATCGATCCGGCCTTGTTCACCACTGACGCAGCCGATTTGGTTACCCGTGCCGACGTCGTCGTCGAAGTCATCGGGGGCATCGAGCCGGCCCGTGGCCTCATCTTGCGCGCGATGGAGCACGGTGCTTCCGTGGTCACCGCCAACAAGGCGTTGTTGGCCGAGGACGGCCCAGCCTTGTATGCCGCGTCCGACCGGCACGGCGTGGATCTCTACTTCGAAGCGGCGGTCGCCGGCGGCATACCCCTGCTGCGTCCGCTCCGTGAATCACTCGCCGGAGACGCCGTCGGCAAGGTCATCGGCATCGTCAACGGCACGACGAACTACGTTCTCGACAAGATGGACTCGACCGGATCGGGGTTCGCAGACGCAGTCGGCCAAGCTCAATCCCTCGGGTACGCCGAGGCTGACCCGACTGCCGACGTCGAGGGCTTCGACGCCGCCGCCAAAGCGGCCATCCTCGCGAGTCTTGCCTTCCACACCCGGGTGGCGGCGCACGACGTGCACCGCGAAGGGATCACCGACGTCACAGCTGCCGACATCCAAGCTGCCCGGGAGATGGGTTGTGTGGTCAAGCTGTTAGCGATCTGTGAGCGGGTCGAGCTGCCGACCCCATCGCAGGCTGGCCCCGGTGGCGCCGAAAATGGTTCTACCAGTGGCGTTTCCGTGCGAGTGCATCCTGCGATGATCCCGCAGCGTCACCCGCTGGCTAATGTCCGTGAGGCGTTCAACGCGGTCTTCGTCGAGGCGGAGGCCGCTGGTCAGCTGATGTTCTACGGCCAAGGCGCCGGCGGCGACCCGACGGCCAGCGCCGTGCTCGGCGATGTCGTGGCGGTGGCCCGGCACCGCGTGCTCGGGGGGCGGGGGCCGCGAGAGAGTGCCTACGCCGACTTGCCCGTGCTCGCGATGGGGCAGGCGATGACGCGGTACCACATCAGCCTGGATGTCGCTGATCGCTCTGGCGTGCTCGCCCAGGTCGCCGCGGTGTTCGCCGAGCATGACGTGTCGATCGAGACAGTGCGTCAGCAGCAGTTGCCTGACGCTGCCGATGCCACCGACCCCGAGGCTGACATCGACACTGGCAGCGACCCGAGCTTCGAGACCGCCGGCCGGCCGACGGGCAGCCGGCGACGCGCCAACCTGGTCGTCGTCACCCATACCGCGCTCGATGCCGCGCTGTCGGCGACCGTCGATGCCCTGGCAGCCCTGCCGGTCGTGCGTGGGGTCAATTCCGTTATGCGCGTGGAAGGTGGCTGACATGGCTCATCAATGGCGCGGCGTCATCGCCGAATACCGCGATCGTCTGCCGATCGTCACGAGTCTGCCGGGTGCGACAGCCGTCACTTTGCTCGAAGGCGGTACCCCACTGATCCCCGCGGCATACCTCTCCGCTCGAGTCGGAGCGCAGGTATGGCTCAAGTACGAAGGTCTCAACCCCACCGCGTCGTTCAAGGACCGTGGAATGACCACGGCCATTACGGTGGCGGCAGCCAACGGCGCCAAGGCTGTGATCTGTGCCTCGACCGGCAACACGAGTGCCAGCGCCGCGGCATACGCGACCAAAGCGGGGATGACCTGTGCCGTGCTCGTGCCCGATGGCAAGATCGCCATGGGCAAGCTCAGCCAGGCGATTGCCCACGGCGCCACGCTTTTGCAGGTCGAGGGCAATTTCGATGACTGTCTCACCGTGGCTCGCAAACTCGCCGAGTCCTACCCGGTCGAGTTGGTCAATTCGATCAATCCAGCACGGATCGAAGGCCAGAAGACCGCCGCTTTCGAGATTGTCGACGTCCTCGGGGACGCACCCGACATCCACTGCCTCCCGGTTGGCAACGCTGGCAACATCACGGCCTACTGGCGGGGCTATCGCGAGTATGCCGAGGGCTCGCCGGGTGCCGAAGGTGCGTCCGCTTCGGGCGGGCCGGCCACCCGGGTGCCCCGGATGTGGGGCTTCCAAGCCGCAGGTGCGGCGCCGATCGTGCTGGGCCACCCGGTCGAGCATCCCGAGACGGTCGCGACCGCGATCCGGATCGGCAACCCGGCCTCCTGGGCCCAGGCGGAGGCTGCCCGCGACGAATCCCGCGGGCGTATCGACTCGGTGACCGACGATCAGATCCTCGCGGCTCACCACATCCTGTCCGCCAAGGAGGGTGTCTTCGTCGAACCGGGCTCTGCGGCTTCGGTCGCCGGGCTCCTCAAATGCGCCGATGCCGGAGACGTCCCTGCCGGGTCGCGCATCGTCTGCACGGTCACCGGACACGGCCTCAAGGACCCGCAATGGGCCCTACGCCAGCCCGACGGCAGCGAAGTCAGCCCGGTTCGGATCGCCTCGGAGGCCTACGCAGCGGCGCTGGCACTCGGCCTGGAGGGCTAGGCCGGTGCTCGTCAGCGAGGGTCCGACCGGTCGGCAGCTGACGGTCGGCACGAGCGTGCGGGTGCGCTCGCCGGCCAGCAGCGCCAATCTCGGACCAGGTTTCGACTGCATCGGTCTGGCGCTGGGTGTCTGGGACGAGCTGGATTTCCTGGTCACGGCTGAGCCGACGCTGCGGATCGAGCCGACCGGGGCCGGCGCCGACGAGGTGCCCCGCGATGCGTCCCACCTGGTCTACCGGTCGTTCGTTCGAGCCTTGTCCGACAACGGGTTTGGCCCACCGGCCGGATTGCGTCTGCAGACCCGCAACGCGGTGGCCCACGGTCGGGGCATGGGCTCTTCGGCCACGGCGATCACCGCAGGCGTTTCGGCCGCGCACGCGCTCATCGCACTCTCCGACGGCTCCACCGGCGCGACGACGCCGATCGGTGAGCCGGTCAGTATCGACCTGGCAGCCGTCAACAACCTGTCCAGCGAGCTCGAGGGACACCCCGACAACGCATCTGCCGCTGTCTACGGGGGATTGACCGTGTCCTGGACCGCTGATCCGGGGGACCCGGATGAAGGAACGACCCGCACCGCACGGCTGGTGCTGCATCCGAGGGTGGTCGCAGTCTTGTTCGTCCCCGAGGCGACTCTGGCGACCCACACCGCGCGGGCGCTATTGCCGGACCGTGTGCCACTGCGGGATGCAGCAGCGAACGCTGCCCGGGCCGCACTGTTCGTCGAGGCTGCTACCCACCGGCCCGAGCTGCTCGTGCCGGCGACCCGTGACTGGCTTCATCAAGAGGCTCGCCGACCCTCGTATGCCGCGTCCATGGCCCTGGTCGATCGGTTGCGGGCCGCCGGGCACGCAGCGACCATCTCCGGAGCCGGTCCGAGCGTGCTGGCCCTGACGACCCGCGATCGGGCCGACGATGCGCGCGCCGGCGATGACCAGTGGCGTCGGCTCACTCCGGGTGTGCCCGAGTGCGGGGTGAGCGCGGTGCGTCTCGGATAAGAGTCGTCGTAAGAGTTGTTGGTGAGCCCCGCACAGGACACCCGCGCGAAGGTGTTACATTGGTGTTCAGCACCACGCGGGGAGGCCCTGGACGGGCCCAAGAGCGGGAGCAGATCACCCCGAAGAAGCAGGCGTGACACGCTTGGTCCACGTTTTGCGTGGCCGGGGAGGTTTCCATGGCGGCCGGATGGCGGCCGTCCCACCGGTTTCAGCCGCTATGGCCAAGAGCCGACGAGGGGAAGGGTCCTTCGTGACAGACAGCATCGAGACTGCCACCGGGTCAGTCGGTCGCGGTGGTCTCGCCGCAATGAAGCTCACCGAACTCAAGGGCTTGGCGAGCGGGCTGGGCATCACCGGCACGACAAGAATGCGGAAGGGCGACTTGGTCGCCGCTATCGCCGCGAAGCAAAGCGGCGGCAGTCGTCGCTCGGACAACGGCGAGTCGTCCCGTTCCGGGCAGGCCGACCGGACGTACAACCCGCCGGGCACTGATCGCCCGGAGCGCAGCAACTCGGCGAACCCATCGCAACCCGACTCCGCCTCAGAGCACTCAGGGCACACTCAGAACTCTGGGCACTCTGGGCATTCCGGGCACTCTGAGCAGCGGGAACAGCGGGAACAGTGGGACGACTCGCGGGCCTCGTCGGGCACCGAGGGTGGCGAGCGGCAGAATGACCGCCGTCGGGATCGCCGCGATCGTCAGCGTGACCGCACCGACGGAGACCGGCCGCGGCACAGCACTGACGACGGGCAGCAGGGGCAGGGCCAACAACACGGGCGGCAACAGGGCCAGCGGTACGACGACGGCGAGAGCCGATCCAGCAGGCGACGCAATCGACAGCGCAGCCGTGACCGCAAGCGGGGGCGCGGCCAGGGCGGGATGCCGCACGTCCAAGACGATGCCGAGCCGCAGATCGCCGATGACGACGTGCTGGTCCCGGTGGCCGGCATCCTCGACGTGCTCGACAACTATGCCTTCCTGCGCACCTCCGGTTACCTTCCCGGCTCTGATGACGTCTACGTGCCGCTCGGCATGGTGCGCCGCAACGGACTGCGCAAAGGTGACGCGGTGACCGGGGCGGTCAAGGCGCTGCGGGAAGGCGAGCAGCCGACCGCGCCCTCGGGCAACCGGGCGAAGTTCAACCCGCTGGTACGGCTCGACACGGTCAACGGCCAGACCCCTGAGGAGGCCCGGGCCCGGGTGGAGTTCACCAAGCTGACTCCGCTCTATCCGCAGGAGCGGCTGCGTCTGGAGACCACTCCCAACGTCGTGACGACCCGGGTCATCGACCTCGTGTCACCGATCGGCAAGGGCCAGCGAGGGCTCATCGTCAGCCCGCCGAAAGCCGGCAAGACATTGATCCTGCAGGCGATCGCCAACGCGATCGCGGCCAACAACCCGGAAGTGCACCTCATGGTCGTGCTCGTCGACGAGCGCCCTGAGGAAGTCACCGACATGCAGCGCACCGTCCGTGGGGAGGTCATCGCATCGACGTTCGACCGTCCGGCCGATGACCACACGACGGTCGCCGAGCTGGCGATCGAGCGGGCCAAGCGTCTCGTCGAGCTGGGCCACGACGTCGTCGTGTTGCTGGATGGCATCACTCGGCTGGGTCGCGCCTACAACCTCGCCGCCCCAGCCAGTGGGCGGATCCTCTCCGGCGGTGTCGACTCGGCGGCGCTCTACCCGCCGAAGAAGTTCTTCGGTGCCGCCCGCAACATCGAGGATGGCGGGTCGCTGACCATCCTGGCCACCGCACTCGTCGAGACCGGCTCGAAGATGGACGAAGTGATCTTCGAGGAGTTCAAGGGCACCGGCAACATGGAGCTCAAGCTCAGCCGGCAGCTGGCGAACCGCCGGATCTTCCCGGCTGTCGATGTCAACGCCTCCGGAACCCGCCGCGAAGACATCCTCATGTCGCCTGAAGAGCTGAGGATCATGTGGCGACTGCGTCGGGTCCTCTCCGCCCTCGACGAGACCCAGGGCATCGAGTTGCTGCTCGACCGGCTCAAGAAGACGAAGGGCAACGTCGAGTTCCTCGTGCAGGTGCAGCGCACCAGCTCGATCAAACTCGATGACGAGGACGACGACTGAGGCCCCCCTTCCTCGCCGTTAGTACGTTCGGCCGCGAATGGGATCTGCGCAGGTGCCATTCGCGGCCGAAGCTGCCAAATCAGCTCGCCCCGGCGTCGACTCAACGGTTCGCGTTAGGGGTTCGCGTTAGGTCCGGGTGCTCGTCTCTGGCACACTGGTCCCTCGGTCCGGTTCACGGCCTGCGATCAGGCAGCCGACCCGGCGCCGCCCGCTGAAGGAGAGCATTCGTGAAGAAAGACATCCACCCGGCCTACGGGCCGACGCAGGTGACCTGCACCTGTGGCAACACGTTCACCACGCGCAGCACCGCGAAGAACGGCGTCATCCATGCCGACGTGTGCTCGCAGTGTCACCCGTTCTACACCGGCAAGCAGAAGATCCTCGACACCGGTGGCCGGGTGGCCCGCTTCGAGGCCCGCTACGGCAAGAAGAAGACCAAGTAGCTCTCCGCTCGACGGTCCGGCACACCCGGGTGGGGTGTGCCTCGGGCCGGCGTTCCGCGTCCCACACCCACCGCCGCTCGGTGCCGGGCACGCCGTGGCCCAGCGCCAGCCAGAGCAGCCAGCAGGGAGCTACCGATGAGTGATTCGGCCCGAACCCTGCTCGAGGAGTATCTCGAGCTGGAGCAGCAGCTGGCCGATCCGGCGGTGCACGCGGACCAAGCCCGGGCGCGCACGCTCGGACGCCGGTATGCCGCCCTCGGCCCGACGGTCGCGGCATACCGCAGCGTGTTGACCATCCGCGACGACCTCGACACGGCTCGCGAGTTGGCCCTCGACGATGCGTCCTTCGCCGCCGAGGTACCACTGCTGGAGGCGTCGCTGGAGCAAGCCGAGGAAGCGCTGCGGCTGCTCCTGCTGCCACGTGACCCCGACGACGACCGCGACGTCATCCTCGAGGTCAAAGCCGGCGAAGGAGGGGAGGAATCGGCGCTCTTCGCCGGTGACCTGCTGCGGATGTATCTGCGGTATGCCGAGAAGCGCGGCTGGCGGGTCGAGGTCCTCGACGAGACCGAATCCGATCTCGGAGGCTACAAGGATGCCCGGGTCGCGTTGCGGGCCAAGGGCACTCCCGAGCCGGGAACCGCTCCGTGGGCCCGGTTGAAATACGAGGGCGGCGTGCACCGGGTGCAACGTGTGCCGGTCACCGAGAGCCAGGGACGGATCCACACCTCGGCCGCCGGGGTGCTCGTCATGCCGGACATCGACGAGAGCGACGAGGAGATCGAATTCGGCCCCAACGATCTGCGGATCGACGTCTACCGCTCGTCGGGTCCGGGCGGGCAGAGCGTCAACACGACCGATTCGGCGGTGCGGATCACCCACTTGCCGACGGGGGTGGTCGTCTCGTGCCAGAACGAGAAGTCCCAACTGCAAAACCGTGAGGTGGCACTCCGGGTGCTCAAAGCCCGGCTGCGTCAGGCGGCCCGGGAGCAGGCCGAGGCCGAGGCGTCGGCGGCTCGCCGTTCCCAGGTGCGCACCGTCGACCGGTCCGAGCGGATCCGCACCTACAACTTCCCTGAGAACCGGATCGCCGACCACCGCACCGGCTTCAAGGCCTACAACCTCGACGCCGTGCTCGGTGGTGAGCTCGATCCGGTGATCGAGTCGTGTATCGCGGTCGACGAGGAGGCGCGGATCGCCGCTGTTGCGGGGCAGCCGGACCGGTGACCGAACTGCGCGACGCGGTCCGGTCAGCGACCCACACCCTGGCCGGAGCAGGGGTGATCTCGGCTCCGGTCGACGCGCTCCTGCTGGCTGCGCATGCCCTCGGGGTCGACCCCGGTGAGGCGCGGCGGTTGCTCGTGGTCGGCGGGGTCCACGCTCCCGAGTCGTATGCCGCGCTGGTTGCCGAACGCGCTCGGCGGATCCCGCTACAGCACGTGACCGGGTCGACGACATTCCGGTCGATCACGCTCGCAGTCGGCCCAGGCGTTTTCGTGCCACGCCCGGAGACCGAGACCCTGGTCTCGTTGGCCTTGACTGCGCTCGACTCGCATTCTGCCGCAACAACATCGACTGGCGGGCCGGGAGACGGCGCGCAAACAGTGGTCGATCTCGGCACCGGGTCCGGTGCGATCGCGCTGTCGGTCAAGGCCGAGCGACCGTGGGCGCGGGTGTATGCCGTCGAGCTCGACGAGCGCGCGCACCGGTGGGCAGTGACCAACCGCGACCGGCTCGGTTTGGATGTCGAGGTGCGCCTCGGTGACGCGGCAACGGCATACCCGGAGCTGGTCGGCGAGGTCGATCTGGTCGCCTGCAACCCGCCCTACGTCGCAGATGACCAAGTGCCGGTGGATCCCGAGGTCCGTGATCACGACCCGGCTCTGGCGCTCTACGGTGGCGGCCCCGACGGGCTGACCATTCCGGTGGCGATGGCTCGGCGTGCTGCCGAGCTGCTGTGTCCCGGCGGGGTGCTGGTCATGGAACACGGTGACCGCCAGGGCCCGGCACTGCTGCGGGCGATGGCCGCGACGGGGCAATGGTCGTCGGCCGACCTGCATCCCGACCTCACCGGCCGCCCCCGCGTCGTCGTCGCGACCCGCGGCCACCATCCGCGCGGACACTATCCCCCGCGAGTAACCGCTTGACTGGTCACTTTTCCCGTGACTCAGACCGTTTCCCGGGAGACTCGCCGCACGACTGTGCACTTGTCGACATCCTAGAATCGTCGATCGTGAGCGAGGTCTACGACTGCACGGGCCCAGATGGGCTCGAGGCGGGGATCGCTGCAGCGGTGGCGGCGGTGCAGTCAGGCCAGGTCATCGTGTTGCCGACCGACACCGTCTACGGGGTGGGGTGTGACGCGTTCTCGGCCGAGGCTGTCGCTGCCGTCCTGGTCGCCAAAGGCCGGGGGAGAGAGCTGCCCCCACCGGTGCTGGTGCCGAACCCGCGCACCGTCGACGGTCTGGCGCGCGAGGTGTCCGACCATGCTCGAGCACTCATCGACGCCTACTGGCCCGGTCCGCTCACCCTGGTGCTCAAGGCGCAGACGTCGCTGCAGTGGGATCTCGGCGAGACCAACGGCACGGTCGCGCTGCGGATGCCCGACGACCCGGTCGCGCTCGCCGTGCTCGCCGCGATCGGGCCGATGGCCGTGACCTCGGCCAACACGACGGGCCACCCGCCGGCCGGCACCGTCGGTGAGGCCCGGAATCAGCTCGGCGAGGCGGTCGCCGTCTACCTCGACGGGGGCCCGTCCTCCGGTGGGCCTGCCTCGACGATCCTCGACTGCACGGGGGAGCTGCCGGTCGTCCTACGGCCTGGCGCGCTCGAGGAGGCGAAGATCGAGACCGTGTGTGACCAGGTCCTGGCCGAGCAAGAAGCGGCCGCTGCTCGGGAAGAAGCCGCCGTTGCTGCCGAGCGTGAGCAACTGCGTCGGCGCGCCCAGCGCGAGCAGGCCGAACGCGACCGGGCCGCTGACCCGCGTCGCAGGCCGGGGCCGAAGATCGCCGGTTCCCGCCGTCGTAAGTAGTGCCCGGCCCAGTGTCCGGCCGGTCTTCGGCGAGTAGATTCACTCGCCGAGAGGAGGTTCGGTCACCGATGGCAGTGGCGCAGGTCCCAACGGCGGCCGAACCTGCCACAACCGCAATCCCTGGACACGGCATACAGTGGAGCGCGCCGCGGGCGTTGCCACTGCCATCACGCCGTACCGGAATGACCGCACCCGACTGGAGATGACCCAATGACCGACTTCTACGGTTCCGACTTCGATGCCCTGTCGTCTTTCGATCCGGACATCGCCGGCGTCCTGCTCTCCGAGCTCGACCGGATCCGCGGCGGCTTGCAGCTCATCGCGAGCGAGAATCTCTCCAGTCCCGCCGTGCTGACCGCGCTTGGTTCGACCTTGTCGAACAAGTATGCCGAGGGCTATCCGGGGCGGCGTTACTACGGTGGCTGCACGGAGGTCGACAAGGCTGAGCAGATCGCCATCGACCGGTGCACGGAGCTCTTCGGCGCCGACCATGCCAATGTGCAACCGCACAGCGGGGCCAGCGCCAACCAGGCCGTCTACGGTGCTTTCCTCGCACCCGGCGAGACAATGCTCGGGATGAGTCTGCCGCACGGTGGCCACCTCACCCACGGCGCCAAAGTGAGTTTCAGCGGCAAATGGTTCAACGTCGTGCATTACGGGGTGGATAGGGAGACCGAAGACATCGACTACGACCAGGTCGAGGCGTTGGCCAAGGAGCATCGACCGAAGGTCCTGCTCGCTGGTGGCTCGGCGATCCCGCGCTTGATCGACTTCGAACGCTTCCGGGCGATCGCGGACGAGGTCGGTGCGGTCTTTTGGGTTGATGCCGCCCACTTCATCGGGTTGGTCGCCGGAAAGGCGATTCCCAGCCCGGTGCCGTATGCCGATGTCGTCTCGTTCACGACCCACAAGGTGCTGCGGGGTCCGCGCTCGGGTGCGATCGTCTGCAAGGCCGAGTATGCCGCTGCAATCGACAAAGCAGTCTTCCCGATGATGCAGGGTGGGCCGCAGATGCACACCATCGCGGCGAAGGCGGTCAACTTCAAGGAGTGCGCCACCCCGGAGTATGCCGCGTATGCCGCGCAGGTCGTCGCCAACGCCGCGACCCTCGCCGAGCAGCTCGGCAAGCATGGCATCCGGCCCACCACCGGCGGCACCGACACCCACCTGTCACTGCACGACCTCCAAGGCATCGAGGTCACCGGCAAGGACGCCGAGGCCCGCTGTGGCGCTGCCGGGATCGTGCTGAACAAGAACGCCATCCCCTTCGACCCGGCCCCACCGAGTGTCGCCTCGGGCATCCGGGTGGGCACACCGAGCGTCACGACCCAGGGGATGGGTGAGGCCGAGATGGTGATCATTGCCGAGCTCATCGCGCGGGCGATCAAGGATGGCGATGCTGACCCTGAGCACCCGGTCTCCCGGCAAGTGCGTGCCCAGGTGACCGACCTGGTGACCCGCTACCCGGCATACCCCCGGTGACCTGACCCCGGCAAACCGAGCCCCTGCCGAAAGGAGGTCCGACCCGGCACGTGCGCGAATACCTGCTCGTCTGCATCGTGGCGATGGCGGCGACTTACGTCGCCACGCCATTCGTTCGTGCCCTCGCGGTCATTCTCAAGGCGGTCACCCCGCTTCGGGAGCGGGACGTTCATACGGTGCCGATCCCCAGGCTGGGGGGACTGGCGATTTTCGCAGGATTCGCGGCGGCCACGCTGGTGGCCCGCAACCTGCCTTTTCTCAGCGGCACCTATGGGCAGGGCCAACTCACCGGAGTGCTTTTCGGCGCGGCCATCATCGTCGTCGTCGGCGCGATCGACGATGTCCGTGAGCTGGATTGGCTCACCAAACTCGCTGGTCAGCTGCTGGCCGCCGGGGTGATGGCCTATCGAGGTGTGATGATGCTGCAGGTCCCGTTCTTCGGGACGAGCACCGTGCTGCCGTGGCTTGCGCTCGTGGCGTTGACCATGGTCATCGTCCTCGCCACGATCAACGCAGTGAACTTCATCGACGGCCTGGACGGACTGGCTGCCGGGATCGTCGCGATCGCGGCGCTGGCTTTCTTCGCCTATTCCTATTTGATCAGTTACACCTTCAATCCGCCGAACGAGTTCACCACGGCGACCTTTCTCTCGGCAGCCACGCTGGGGTGCTGTCTGGGTTTCTTGCCGCATAACTTCAATCCCGCGCGATTGTTCATGGGTGACTCCGGGGCCTTGTTGCTCGGGCTGCTGCTCGCGGCCGCGACGATCTCGTTGACCGGGAACGTCGATCCGGCGGCGGTGAGCGGGGATGCCTGGGTGGCCTCGCTGCTGCCGATTGCCGCACCGCTGGCTGTGCTGTCGCTGCCGTTCCTTGACATGGTGCTCGCGGTCTTCCGGCGCACGCGGGCCGGGCAGCGGCCCTGGCAGCCCGACAGCAAACACCTGCACCACTGGATGCTGACCATCGGCCACGGTCACCGGGAGGCGGTGCTTATCCTCTATCTCTGGGGGGCGGTGCTGGCCCTCGGCACGGTGTCGATGGCCTTCTACCAGGGATGGTTGCTGGTGGCGATTATCGTCGGCGCGGTGCTCGTCGCTGCGGTCCTCACCGCTCGACTACCCAATTGGTTGTCCAACAAGCGCTTGTGATAGCTTTCACAAGCGCGCCGAGGTCGGCGCTGCTTCGCTTGATCCGAGCCCTGGACTGACGCCCCATGACGCACACGACGCCGCGCCCGGCTGCCACGCCGGGAGCGCCGTTCGCGATGATCCTGCGCGGGGCCCTGGTGCCGAGTGCCATCGCCGGAGCAGTCGCCGCGCTGGGGCTGGTGATCTGGCGAGGCACAGGGTCGATTGCCGGCGTCCTGGTCGGGCTCGTCGTCGGGCTCGGGTTCTTCGCTTCCGGTCTCGGGTTGCTGTCCAAGTTGGTCCGGGATCGCAGCCCGATCACCTTCATGGCGGTTGCGATGAGCATCTACCTGGCTCAGGTCATCGCCTTGTTGCTGTTCCTCATCGCGTTCCGTGAAGCGGGCTGGCTCGACGGACTCGCCTTCGGGCTCGTCGTGTTGGTGATCACCATCACGTGGCAGGTATTCCTCGTGCGCACCTGGCGGACGGCGCGGGTATATGTCTACGACACAACGGGTTCCGAGCATGAGTAGGGTGACGGGCCGGGCACCCGACACGAGTGTGACGCCTCTGACCTGGTGTACTCACACGGGCACGAGTCCGGTAGTCTGCGAGCCGATCCTCTGCTGCACAACCCGCGTCGGGGTGTCCGCCCCGTCCGGGATCAGTGGTGCCGAGTCGTTCGCCGGGAGTGACAAGGAGTGGGTGTGAGCCTCAATGCGTGGGCCGCGAGCCTCGTGACCGGAGCCGGCAATTTCGTGACGGAAGGCGGGGCAGGCGGAGAAACGAGTTTCGAGTCTCCGGGCACAGCGGATTTCTACTGGCCGCTCATCGGCGGCGATCATGACTGGGCCTTCACTCGCCCGGCAGCGATGATCCTGATCTCAGTGGCTGTCCTCGGCTTCTTCTACTTCTCGATATCGCGCAAGCTGGCTCTCGTGCCGGGCAAGACCCAGTGGATGGCTGAAGGTGTCTACGGCTTCGTGCGCAACACGATCGGCAAAGACATCATCGGCGCCAAGGACTTCCGGCCGTTCTTGCCGCTGCTGTTCACGCTTTTCACGATGATCCTGCTGAACAACCTCTTCGGGGTCATCCCGTTCATCCAGTATCCGACGATGAGCCGGGTCGCCTTCCCGATCGTGCTGACCCTGATCGTCTACGTCGTCTACCACACGACTGCGATCAGGCGGAAGCACGGCGTCGGTGGCTACCTCAAGTCGCTCATCCCGCCGGGCCTGCCGGGCTGGCTCAAGCCGATCCTGTTCGTGCTCGAGTTCCTCACCTACTTCGTGATCCGCCCACTGACGTTGTCGTTGCGGCTCTTCGGCAACATGCTCGCCGGACACCTCATGTTGCTCGTCTTCATCGTGGGCGGCGAGTACCTGCTGTTGCACGCTGACGGGTTGTTCCTCAACTTCTCGGGGGTCCTGTCGTTCTCCTTCGCGATCTTCATGACCTTCTTCGAGATCCTCATCGAGTTCCTGCAAGCCTTCATCTTCACCCTGCTCGCCGCGCTCTACATCGGCGACGCAGTCTCCGAGCATCACTAGACGAGTCCGAACAACACTAAAGAGCACCAAAGATCATCAAGCACGACCGCTACGAGAGACCGAAAACTGAACCCATCGCCAACGACACCGGGCCTGCTGGGCCGGTGCCACGGAAAGGAAAGTCACCATGACCGGCAACATCGCCTACCTCGGCTACGGCCTAGCAGCCATCGGCCCCGGCATCGGCGTGGGCTTGATCTTCGCGGCCTACATCAACGGCGTAGCCCGCCAGCCCGAGGCTCGTGGCATGCTGCAGACCATCGCCTTCACCGGCATGGCGATCACCGAGGCGCTGGCCATCCTCGGTCTGGTCTTCGCCTTCGTCTTCAAGGTATAGGTCCGGCCTCTGAACCGTCCTATTCCGACAGAAAGGAAGCGATCGTGACCATGGCGAGCATCCTGGTTGCCCCGGCGATGGTGCCGGCCTCCGGTGACGGCCCTGGCTGGCCCGAGGCGCTGCCGCTGCTGCCACACCCGGCTGAGATAGTCATCGGCATCATCGCCTTCGTGATCCTCTACTTGGTCTACTCCAAGTTGGTCGTGCCGGCGATGGAGCGCATGTATGCCGAGCGCACGGCCGCCATCGAAGGTGGGATGCAGGCAGCCGAGCAGGCCCAGGCCGAAGCCAAAGCTGCGCTCGACAACTACAACGCTCAACTGGCCGATGCCCGCAGCGAAGCCAACGAGATCCGCGAACAAGCCCGGGCCCAGGGCGCCGAGATCGTCGCCGAGATGCGGGCGCAGGCCCAGGCGGAGGCGAGCCGGATCGTTGACAGCGCTCAGCGCCAGATCGAGGCCGAGCGCCAGTCGGCGGTCGTCTCGCTGCGCTCCGAGGTCGGCCGGCTATCCACCGACCTGGCCAGCCGGATCGTCGGAGAATCGCTCCAGGACGAGGTGCGCCAGAAGGGCATCGTCGAGCGTTTCCTCGCCGAGCTCGAATCCGGCGAGATCGCCCCGGTGAAGGTCGGCTCGGGCGGCACTCCGGGAGCCGACGGGATCCGCCCCGGCAAGGACGGCTGACATGCAAGGTTCCTCACGGGCAGCCGTGGCGGCTAGCCAGAAGGCCTTCGACACGGCGATGGCAACACGCCCGGACACCGGTCGGCTTGCCGATGACCTCTTCGGGGTGGTCGGGGTGCTCGACGGCAGTGCTGCGCTGCGCCGGGCCCTCACCGACCCGACCAGGGAGACCACCGCCAAAGCCGAGCTCGTCCAGGGATTGTTCGCCGGCAAGATCGAGGCGGGTGCGCTGGATCTCGTCGGCACGATCGTCGGCCAACGCTGGTCCACCGAACGTGACCTCATCGACACCATCGAGATGCTCGGGGTCCAGTCCCTGATCGGTGGCACCGATACTGTCGACCGGATCGAGGACGAGCTGTTCCGTTTCGAGCGGATCATCGCGGCTGACCCGGCTTTGCGCCATGCGATCACCGATCGACGGGCCGATCCGGCGGCCAAGGCTGCGCTGGCCGAGCAACTGCTCAAGGACAAGGCCCAGCCGGAGACGCTCCGGCTGGTTCACCAAGCGCTCTCGGCTCCCCGGGGCCGGCGCTTCGACCAAGTCGTCGAGCACTACCTACGGGTCATCGCCGACCGGCGATCCGAGCTCTCGGCAACTGTCATCACAGCTGTCGACCTCACCGCAGCCCAGCGGGTGCGGCTCTCGGCGGCACTGCAACGCACCTACGACAAGGCGATTCATCTCAACGTGGTCGTCGACCCGGAAGTGATCGGCGGCATCCGGGTCGAGGTGGGCGACGAAGTCGTCGACGGCACCGTGTTGCGTCGCCTCGATGCCGCTAAACGACACATGGGCGGCTAGCCGCCCCGATTGAACGTGACAGAACCACCCGGTGAGGCGACAACCGCCGCCGAGACGAGCAGGAGAAGAGCACAGATGACGGAGCTGACGATCCGTCCGGACGAGATCCGGGCCGCGCTGGACCAGTTCGTGACGTCCTACGACCCCGGCACGGCGACCCGGGAGGAGGTCGGCCGGGTCATCGACGCCGCTGACGGCATCGCGCACGTCGAGGGGCTTCCCTCGGCGATGACCAACGAGCTGCTGCAGTTCCAGGACGGCACACTGGGCATCGCGCTCAACCTCGACGTGCACGAGATCGGTGTCGTCGTGCTCGGTGCATTCGACGGCATCGAGGAGGGGCAGACCGTCAAGCGCACCGGTGAAGTGCTCTCGGTGCCGGTGGGTGACGCCTTCCTCGGGCGTGTCGTCAATCCACTCGGGCAGCCGATCGACGGTCTCGGTGAGATCGCCGCCGAAGGGCGGCGAGCGCTGGAGCTGCAGGCTCCCACCGTCATGGAACGCAAATCCGTGCATGAGCCCTTGCAGACCGGCCTCAAGGCCGTCGATGCGATGACCCCGATCGGCCGCGGCCAGCGCCAGCTCATCATCGGCGACCGTCAGACCGGCAAGACGACCGTCGCCGTCGACACGATCATCAACCAGAAACGCAACTGGGAGTCCGGCGACCCAGTGCAGCAGGTGCGTTGCATCTACGTCGCCATCGGCCAGAAGGGCTCGACCATCGCGGCCGTCCGCGGCACCCTCGAGGACGCCGGCGCGCTGGAATACACGACGATCGTCGCGGCCCCGGCCTCCGACGCCGCGGGCTTCAAGTACCTCGCCCCATATGCCGGCTCGGCCATCGGCCAGCACTGGATGTACCAGGGCAAACACGTGCTCATCGTCTTCGACGACCTGTCCAAGCAGGCCGAGGCCTACCGCGCCGTGTCGTTGCTGCTGCGTCGCCCGCCGGGTCGTGAGGCTTACCCTGGTGACGTCTTCTATCTGCACAGCCGCCTGCTCGAGCGGTGCGCCAAGCTCTCCGACGACAAAGGTGCTGGTTCGATGACCGGCTTGCCGATCATCGAGACCAAAGCCGGTGACGTGTCGGCCTATATCCCGACCAACGTCATCTCGATCACCGACGGTCAGATCTACCTGCAGGCCGACCTGTTCAACGCCAACGTGCGTCCGGCTATCGACGTCGGTGTGTCGGTGTCCCGAGTCGGTGGTGCCGCTCAAGTCAAGGGGATGAAGGACGTCGCCGGGCGGCTCAAGCTCGACTTGGCGCAGTTCCGTGCCATGGAGGCTTTCGCGATGTTCGCCTCCGATCTCGACGCGGCCTCCCGGGCGCAGCTGGCTCGTGGCGCCCGCTTGGTCGAGCTGCTCAAGCAGCGCCAGAGCAGCCCGTTCGCCGTCGAGGAGCAGATTGTCTCGATCTGGCTCGGCACGACCGGTCAGCTCGACTCGATCGCCGTCGAGGACATCCGCAAGTTCGAGACCGACTTCCTCGACCAGCTGCGTCGCAGTCAAGGTGGCCTGCTCGCGGCGATCCGTGAGACCGGCAAGCTCGAGGACAGCACCCTCGACGGACTGCAGAAGGCCGTGGACGAGTTCAAGAAGGGCTTCGTCGGCGAAGGCAGCGACAACCTCGTCGAGGCCGGCACCGAGGCCACTCCCGAGGACCTCGCTGACGAGGACATCGAGCAGGCCCAGATCGTCAAGGATCACTGAGCGCGTCGGAGAACCTCGGCGAGCTCACGGCATACCGAAACCCTAGCCAGCACAACGAAGGAAGGCGGCCCCTATGGGAGCGCAGATGCGGGTCTACCGCCAGCGCATCCGTTCGGTCCAGGCGACCAAGAAGATCACCCGGGCGATGGAGCTGATCGCGGCTTCCCGCGTCGTCAAGGCCCGGCAGCGGGTGCAGGAATCCGGGCCCTACACGCACGCGCTGACCAAGGCGCTGACCGCGCTCGCTAACAACTCCACCGACACCCACCCGCTGATCACCGAGCGTGACGAGATCAACCGGGCCGGTGTCGTGCTCATCGCCGGCGACCGGGGGCTGTCGGGCGGCTACAACTCGTCGGTCATCAAGGAGAGTGAACAGCTGGTCCACCGGTTGCAAGGCCAGGGCAAGGATGTCGCGATGTACCTCGTCGGCCAGCGGGCGGTGAACTTCTACAAGTTCCGTCACCGCCCGTATGCCGCCGAATGGACCGGTTTCTCGGACGCGCCGCAATTCGAGCACGCCAAGGCGATCAGCGACCGGCTGCTGGCCGATTTCGACATGGTCGGAGGCGAAGCGGGGCTCGACGAGATCCACGTCGTCTACACCCGGTTCAACTCGATGGTGGCGCAGGTGCCCAAGGTCCTGCGGCTGGTGCCGTTGGAGGTCGTCGAAGGCGAAGGCGCATCCACGGCGGGCGAGATCTTCCCGCTTTACTCTTTCGAACCCAGCATCGACAACGTCCTCGACCAGCTGTTGCCGAAGTACATCACGAACCGGATCTACACTTCACTGCTCGGCTCGGCTGCCTCGCAGATGGCAGCCCAGCAGCGGGCGATGAAGTCGGCGACCGACAACGCCGAGACCCTCATCAACACCTACACCCGGCTGGCCAACCAGGCCCGCCAGGCCGAGATCACCCAAGAGATCAGCGAGATCGTGGGCGGCGCCAGCGCGCTCGCTTCCGCCTAGACCGCAGCGACCAGAAGGAACAGACACTCATGACTGCCACTGTCACCGAAGCCGCCAAGGGGACCGCTGCGGGCGGCGTGGGCCGGATCTCCCGGATCACCGGCCCGGTCGTCGACGTCGAGTTCCCGGCTGACGCGATCCCCGAGCCCTACAACCTGCTCACCACCGAGGTCGATCTGGGTGGTGAGCAGAAGACGATCAACCTCGAGGTTGCCCAGCACATCGGTGACAGCATGGTGCGCGCTATCTCGTTGCAGCCTACTGACGGCTTGGTCCGCGGTATTCCGGTGCAGGACACCGGTGGCCCGATCCAGGTGCCGGTCGGCAACGTCACCCTCGGCCGCGTCTTCAACACCACCGGCGAATGCCTCAACCTCGAGCCGGGCGAGCAACTCGACATCACCGAACGGTGGGGCATCCACCGCCCGGCTCCCGCGTTCGACCAACTCGAGTCGAAGACAGTCATGTTCGAGACCGGCCTCAAGGTCATCGACTTGCTCACGCCCTACGTGCAGGGCGGCAAGATCGGCCTCTTCGGTGGCGCCGGAGTGGGCAAGACGGTGCTGATCCAGGAGATGATCGCCCGAGTCGCCAAGGACCACGATGGTGTGTCGGTCTTCGCCGGGGTGGGCGAGCGCACCCGTGAGGGTAACGACCTGATCGTCGAAATGGCGGAGGCCAATGTCTTCGACAAGGTCGCCCTCGTCTTCGGCCAGATGGACGAGCCGCCCGGCACCCGGCTGCGGGTCGCGCTGTCGGCCCTGACGATGGCCGAGTATTTCCGGGACGTTCAGAAGCAGGACGTGCTGCTGTTCATCGACAACATCTTCCGCTTCACCCAGGCCGGTTCCGAGGTGTCGACGCTGCTCGGGCGGATGCCGTCCGCAGTGGGCTACCAGCCGACACTCGCCGACGAGATGGGTGTGTTGCAGGAGCGGATCACCTCCACCCGTGGCCACTCGATCACCTCGATGCAGGCCATCTACGTGCCTGCCGATGACTACACCGACCCGGCACCGGCGACCACCTTCGCCCACCTCGACGCGACGACCGAACTCTCCCGTGAGATCGCCTCGTTGGGTATCTATCCGGCCGTGGACCCGCTGACCTCGACCAGCCGGATCCTGGACCGTCGGTACATCTCCGAGGAGCACTACACGACCGCGGTGCGGGTCAAGCAGATCCTGCAGCGCAACAAGGAGTTGCAGGACATCATCGCGATCCTCGGTATCGACGAATTGTCCGAAGAGGACAAGATCCTCGTCAACCGGGCCCGCCGGATCCAGCGCTTCCTGTCGCAGAACACCTACGCCGCCACCCAGTTCACCGGCATCGAGGGCTCGACAGTGCCGCTGTCCGACACCATCGAAGCGTTCACGAAGATCTGCGATGGTGAATACGACCACGTCGCCGAGCAGGCATTCTTCATGTGCGGCGGCTTGGACGACGTCGAGCGTCAGTGGGCCGAGATCCAGAAGAACCTCTGAGAGTCGGCAAGCTGGACGAACAGCTTCGACCCGCCGCATCCGGGTCAGGGCCGCGGGCCGGTCACCGTTTCGGTGGCCGGCCCGTAGCTGTGACCGGGGGTCGGGCCTGTCGATAAGTGCACAGTCGTGCGGCGAGTCGACCTGGGGCCGTGGCGAATCACGGGATATGTGCACAGTCGTGCGGCGAGTCAACTTGGGACTGCGGCGAGTCACGAGATATGTGCACAGTCAAGCGCTTACTCGCGAGTCAGGCCGCCCGGGGAGGCCGACTCACGGGTCGGGCCGCCCGGGCAGGCCAGCTCACGGGTCGGGCCGCCCAGAGGCACCGACTCTCGGGTCGGCGGACGCCGACCGGCCGTGAGGCCGCCCACACCCTCCGGTTGCGGCGTGGCTGGGCGCACCCGACGCGCACTAGACTCCGGAACCAGACTGGGGTCCGTCCTCTGAGGGGACCCCGGCTCGAGGAAGTACGCTGAAGCGGAGGTCATCGTGGGTGTTTTGCAGGTGGAGTTGGTTGCTGCGGATCGCCGCGTGTGGCGAGGCGAGGCCGGCAGCGTGCGCTGTCGCACGAGCTCCGGCGAGCTCGGTGTCCTGCCCGGCCACACTCCGTTGCTCGGTTTGCTCGTCGAGGGCGACGTGGTGATCCGGGCGGTTGACGGGGCCGACCAGATGGCCGAAGTCGACAACGGGTTCCTCTCCGTCGAGCACGACCGGGTGACTATCGTGGCCGATCACGTGTCGGTCAGTTGACGGCGGCTGCTCGGGCTTGGGGGGTTGCTCGTGCCCGACCTACTGTTTGTCATTGAGGGCGTTCTCGGGGCAATCGTCGCGATCGGTCTCACCTATCTGCTGACGTCGATCGGGCGGCGCCGGGCCATCGCTCGGGGCGCGCTGCTTACCATGTGCGCCTACGCGGCCGAGGGCGCGACGTCGTGGCGCCGCGGTCTGCTGCGCTTCGGAAGCGGGTCGGTCGAATGGTTCCCGATGGCCGGTCTGTCCGTCCGGCCGCGCTACCGGTGGGCTCGCCGCCAACTCGACCTCGGCTCAGCCACTCCCCAACCCGACGGAGCCCGGCTCGATCTGATTGATCCGGTGCGGGTGGAGTGCCGGCACGCGGACGAGACCTTCCGCCTGGCGATGGCGCGCGACGCCTACATGGCGCTGCGCATCTGGGTCGAGGCAGCTCCGCCGGGAGGGTCCGCGACCGTGCACTGATTCCCCTCGGCCGACCTAGCTCTCATCCGACGAACCGCGTCGACGTTTCTCCGGCGCTGCCGCTCGGCCGCCGCCGGGCTGCCAGAGCACGTCGCCGCCGGGCAAGTTGGCCACTCGAGCGAGCACGAACAGCAAGTCGGAGAGCCGGTTGACGTAGGTGGCGGTGAGCGGGTTAACCCCGCCAGTGCCACGTTCGTTGCCCGGCTGGTCGCCATAGGCCTCCAGCGCCGCCCAGATGGACCGTTCGGCCCGGCGCGCAACGGTCGTGGCGACGTGCAAGTATGCCGCGCCGGGGCTTCCGCCGGGCAAGATGAACGAGCGCAACGGCTCCAGCTCGGCCAGGTAGCGGTCGCAGTCGGCTTCGAGATCGGCAACCCACGGTTCCTGGACCCGCAGCGGCGGGTATTTGTAGCTCTCTTGCAGCGGGGTGCACAGATCTGCTCCGACATCGAAGAGCTCGTTCTGGACGCGCAGCAGCGTTTCGCGGATGTCGTCGCGCAGGCCCCCGGCAGCAATGGCCACGCCCAGGAAGGTGTTGGTCTCGTTGGCATCGGCGTATGCCACGAGTCTCAGATCGGTCTTGGCCGTCCGGCTGAAGTCTCCGAGCGCCGTCGTGCCGTCGTCACCGGTGCGGGTGTAGATCTTCGTGAGGTTGACCATGAGGACAGCATTCCAGATCGCCCGGTCAGGGTGGCTTACCGATCGTCGCAACTCGGCCGACCGTGAACATGAACACCCAGGTCGAGTCAGGCTCCGTGGTGTTGGCGTGTCATGGCGTCGAGGTCGGGGATGTCGAACGACCAGACCTGTGAGTCCACGCCGACTTTAGGTGGCGCGGTGTCGCGGCCACGGGTCTGATCGGGCTTGCCGGGCGGGTCGCCGTGGGTGCCTCGATGGGCGTGGTGGAACGCGTCGCTGTCGACCCAGGCATCGAAGGCCGCGTCATCGCGCCAACGCATCACGACGAGCCACACATTCCGGCCGTCGGTCGGCCGCAGCAGCTCGAATCCCTCGAAGCCGGCGACACCGTCGATGGCTTTCGCGCGGGCGGCGAATCGAACGGCGAGCTCGTCACCGCTGTCCTCGGGGACGGTGATCGCGTTGATCTTCACCACGCTCATCGGTTGGCATTCCTCTCATCGTCGTCGGGCCCATGGGCTCGGTTGGTCAGGTCACTGAGCCGGTTCCTGGGACTCGACGGGTGTTGCGGTCTCCATGACGTCGAAAGACCACAGCTCCCAGCTGTCGGCGTAGGTGATGGTAGCCGGGTCACGCTGAGGGCGCCCTGCATACCAATTCTCGTAGGCGGCGTCGTCGCGCCACTGCGTGACGACGAGCCACGTGCGGCGCTCGTCGTTCGGGCGAAGCACTTGGAATCCCTCGAAGCCGTCCATCTGCTCGATCCGGTGCGGGCGGGTCGAGAAGCGCTGGAGGAATTCTCCGTCCTGGCCCTCGGCGATCTGCATGACGTTGATCTTGACGATGCTCATGACGCTCCTTGTGGCGGTCTATTCACTTCGTGGCTCTTGCCGGATGTCGGGTCGGGTGCGGACTCAATGGTGGTGCCCGGGCTGAGGGTGACCACGCAGCGGTCGGGTTGCTCGAACGGTCGTAGCTCGTGGCGGGCCGTAGGCGTGTCGCTGGCCGCGATCAAGCCACTGAGCATGCCATCGTGCAGCGCACAGATGATTTCGCCGTACTGATCGAAGAGCTCTATGAACGGGCACTGCCACAGGGATATCTCGGCCTGATCACCGCGCAGATCCAGGATGGGCTCGAAAGAGTGCTCCGCCAGGAATCCGTTGAGGGCCACGGCCACGGCCGCAACCGGCGAGTCCGACGCCGTGGGGGCGGCTCGGGTGTGGGGGAGTTGATCCAATCCCCAACGACGGCTGATGGCGACGGCTTCTTGGGCACCGTCGGGTCGCTGCTGCAAGCTGGCGGCCAATATCTCGGCGAGCAGTCGGTATTCAGTCGGCCCTCGAGAGTCTCTACCGCCGATCACTCGGTAGGTCATCGGAGGTCTACCCCGAGATCCAGTGACGCCGACCTCCCGCCGCAGCAGGCCTTGACGGGCGAGCGCTTCGAGGTGTCGCCGGGCCGTCTCGACGGGCCACTCCAGCTCGCGGGCCACTTGGTGGACGCTCATCGCCGCACCATGACGGCGCAGTAGCTGCCGGACCGCGGTGCGTCGGCTTCCCACCCCAATCAATATACACAGAAACGTGGGGTAAAATATCGATGTTCGTTCGCCGATTCCGAAGGAAACCATATGACCGCCAGCAGTGGACATGAGCGCAGCCCGGAGAAGATGCAGGGGCACTGGCTCCTCGCGAGTCTGGGCAAGCGGGTCCTGCGGCCAGGTGGTGCGGCGCTGTCGGCGTGGCTCGTGGAGCGCGCCGATCCGGCGGGCAAAGACGTCGTCGAGCTCGCGCCCGGGCTCGGTCACACCGCCGCAGTCATCGCGTCTCGGGGTCCGGCGAGTTACGTGGGCGTCGATCGTGATCCCGAGGCCTTGCGACGGGCTCGCGACGTGTTGGGTGACCGGGGCATCTTCGTCGAGGGGGATGCGGCAGCCACCGGTCGCGACGACCAGAGCGCCGATCTGGTCCTGGGCGAGGCGATGCTGACCATGCAGAACGAGAAGAACAAGCAAGCCGTCGTCGCGGAGGCATTCCGCGTCCTACGACCCGGCGGGACCTACGCCATCCACGAACTGGCGATGACACCCGACGAAGTCGCCGACGACATCAAGACAACCGTTCGCACCGAACTCGCCCGGGCGATCAAGGTGAACGCTCGCCCGTTGACCCCCGCCGAATGGGGCGAGTTGCTGCGCGGTGAAGGCTTCGAGGTGCTGGAGACCAAGACGGCGCCGATGGCCTTGCTGGAGCCCAAGCGGATCATCGCCGACGAAGGTCTGCGCGGCGCGGCGCGATTCTTCTTCAATGTGCTCCGGCGCCCGGATGCCCGGCGGCGCGTGCTGCGGATGCGTTCCGTCTTCCGGGCCAATCGTGACTCGCTTGCCGGAATCGCCGTCGTCGCCCGTCGACCCGGGTAGGTCAGCCAGTCAACCGAGCCGCCGAGGTAGGAACAGGTAGGAAACCCGGCTCAGAAGAGCCGTGACTCGGCGTCGTCGACCCCGCGGAGCGCGTCGTAGTCGAGCACGACGCAGCGGATGCCGCGATCCTCAGCGAGCACTCGGGCCTGGGGTTTGATCTCTTGTGCGGCGAGAACTCCCGACACGGGTCGCAACAGCGGGTCACGGTTGAGCAGCTCGAGATAGCGGGTGAGCTGCTCGACCCCGTCGATCTCGCCGCGGCGTTTGATCTCGATCGCCACGTGGGTCCGGTCGCCGTCGCGGGCCAGGATGTCGACCGGGCCGATGGCGGTCGGATGCTCGCGGCGGACCAGGCTCCACCCCTCGCCGAGGGTGTCGATGTGCTGGGCGAGCAGGGCCTGTAGATGGGCCTCGACACCCTCCTTGACCAGGCCCGGGTCGGCACCCAGCTCGTGTGAGCTGTCGTGCAACACCTCGTGGATGCGGACCCGCAAGGCATCACCGGTCTTGGTATGCCGCACCTCCCAGACCGTGACGACCCCGGCATCGGCCTCGTCTGTCGCCGGATCGACCTCGCGCAGGGCACAGGGCGCGGACATCCAGTTCAGCGGTTTGTAGGAGCCGCCGTCACTGTGCACGAGCACGGAGCCGTCCGCTTTGACCAACAGCAGCCGGGTAGCCAACGGCAGGTGGGCCTGCAAACGACCCTCGTAGTCGACCGAGCAACGGGCGATGACCAGGCGCACCCGGCCACCTTAGTCACGTCGACCACGTGGTGTGATCACTGTCGCTTCCGCTGCTCTAGAGGGTCGTCGCTTCCCTCTGCCAGACTCCGGGGATGGCACGCGAATTCAGCACAGTTGGCATTGTCGGTCTGGGCACCATGGGTGCCGGCATCGTAGAGGTTTTCGCCCGCAACGGCATCGATGTCGTCGCCGTCGAGGTCAACGAACAGGCTCTGGACCGGGGCAAGGGCGTCCTTGCCAACTCCATCACGCGAGCGGTCAGTCGCGAGAAGATGACCCAGGACGAGGCTGACGCCCTGCACGGGCGGATCACCTACACCATCGACCTGGCGGACCTGGCCCACTGCCAGCTCGTCGTCGAGGCCGTCCCCGAGAATCTCGAGATGAAGAAGCAGATCTTCGCGACGGTGGACGAGATCGTCGCCGACGATGCGATCCTCGCGACGAACACCTCCTCGCTGTCGGTCACCGAGCTCGCGGTCGGCACGAAGCACTCCAAGCGCTTCGTCGGGATGCACTTCTTCAACCCGGCGACGGTCATGCAGTTCGTCGAGGTCATCCGCACGGTGATCACCGACGACGAGGTCTTCCAGGACGTCAAGGACTTGGCCGAGCGGCTCGGCAAGAAGCCGGTCGTGGTCGGCGACAAGGCCGGCTTCATCGCCAACGCACTGCTCTTCGGCTACCTCAACCATGCGGTGTCGATGTACGAGCACAAGTACGCCACTCGTGAAGACCTCGACGCAGCGATGAAGTTTGGCTGCGGCCTGCCCATGGGTCCGCTGGCGCTCATGGATCTCATCGGCCTGGACACGGCATACGAAGTCCTCGACACGATGTACCACGAAGACCGCGACCCGCTGCATGCGCCCAGCCCCATCATCAAGCAGATGGTGAGCGCCGGACTCATGGGCCGGAAGACCGGTCGTGGGTTCTACTCGTATGCCGGGGTCGGCAGTTCCGAGGTCGTCGCCGACAGGCTCACCCCGGTCGACGACTACGCCGAGGACGCCGGGCTGGCCGCGATCGCCAAGGTCGGTGTCGTCGGTTCGGGCACGATGGCCACCGGGATCATCGAGGTCTTCGCCAAGGCCGGCTACGAGGTCACCTTCGTCGCTCGTGGGCAGGAGAAGGTCGATGGCGTCATGGCCGCGATCAAGAAGGGCCAGGCACGGATGATCGACCGTGGCCGGATGACCCAGGAAGCTGCCGACGAGATCAATGCTCGGCTCACCGGGTCGACACGTCGCGAGGACCTCAAAGACGTCGACATCGTCGTCGAAGCGATCGCTGAGGATCTGGAGATCAAGCAGGAGCTCTTCCGCGACCTGGATCGCATCTGCAAGCCGGGTGCCATCCTGGCCACGACCACCTCCTCGCTGCCGATCATCATGTGTGCCAACGTGACCAGCCGTCCGGGCGATGTCATCGGAATGCACTTCTTCAACCCGGCCCAGGTAATGAAGCTCGTCGAGGTGGTCTCGACGGTCGCCACCGACCCGAAGATCAACCACACGACGGTCGCGTTGACCCGCAAGATCGGCAAGGTCCCGGTGCAGTGCGGCGACCGCTCGGGGTTCATCGTCAACGCACTGTTGTTCCCCTACCTCAACGACGCGATCAAGATGCTCGAGGCGCACTACGCCACAGCCGACGACATCGACACCGCGATGAAGACCGGCTGCGGCTACCCGATGGGGCCCTTCGAATTGCTCGACGTTGTCGGACTCGACGTGTCGCTGGCCATCCAGCGCGAGCTGTTCAAGGAGCTGCGCGAGCCCGGCTTTGCACCGGCTCCATTGCTCGAGCACATGGTCACGGCGGGCTACCTCGGCCGGAAGACCAAGCACGGGTTCCGCACTTACTGATTCTGCTGAACTGGTCCGGCAGGCGGCCAGGGCAGCGGTTTGCTCTGCCGTAGGTGTTCTGCTTAACGGGTGCGGTTGACAAGGAGACGCAGTGGTCAAGCCACTGATGATCCTGCCGTAGGTGCTCTGCTTAACGGGTACGGTTGACCTCGACCACCGTGACACTCATCGCGTCACTGCGGTGCTGATCTGCATTCCTTAGCTGGGCGTGCCCTCGATCCCGACCGCGGACAGTCCGCGGACTCGATGTCGATGGTCAGTCTTCAAGCCTCCATGGTCGGAAGACCTCCTTCCCCGCCCTCGTCGCGAGGTGCCGGCCCGCTGGGCCCCCTTGCCACGCTCTCCGGTGAGGGTCCGCTGAGGTTGACAGGAGCCTGCCCGGAGGCTATCTAGGGTCAGGTAAGGAGAGCCTAACATGCAGATGTCAGCTGACCAGCAATCCCGAACCGCCGGGGCACCGCCCGCCCGTTCCCCGTTCCACGGCGTGCAGGCGATCATCCTGCGGCGCAAGGCAGCCCTAGCCCTGAGCGCAGTCTTGGCGGTCGCCGGGGCATTGGCCGGTTTAGCCCCTTACGTCGTCGTCTACTTCCTTGCCCAAGAGCTATTTCTCTCCGAGCACCTCAACCGGGATCGTCTCTTGTACCTTGGGCTCTGGGCGGGGGTCGCAGTCGTCGCGAAGATTCTGTGCAGGACCCTGGCAGACACCGTCTCGCACCGCCGCCTACCGGATCCTCGCAGACCTGCGCCTGGCCCTGGCCGAACGTCTGTCACGAATGCCACTGGGGCGTGTTCGGGCTCGCAGCGTCGGGCACCTACGAAAAGTACTGCAAGACGATGTCGAGCAACTCGAGTTAGGCCTGTCCCACGCCATACCCGATCTCGCAGCAGCCATCGCCGTGCCGGTGGCCAGTTTGGTCGTGATGTTCGTGATCAACTGGCAGGTCGCGTTGGCAGCCCTTGCGGTGGTTGTCCTGGCGGTTGCATTCGTCGTGTGGGCAATCAGACGCACAGCGGGCCTGGCCGAACGCGAGTCTGATATCAAACAGCACCTGAATACATCGATCATCTCTTTCTTGCGCGGCATGAAGGTGATTCGAGGCTTTCTGCCTACGAAGGATAGCTTCACGGCAACCGACGCCGCCATCAATGCCAACGAACGAATAGAGAACGCCAAGATGCGCAAGGGCAAGTGGCAAGCCGTTGCTGCTTCAACCCTCACCACAAGCGCAGTCTCCCTAATTCTCCCCGTCGGTTTGTGGTGCGTGCACGTTGGTCACTTGACTCCCTCAGCGCTCGTCTTCTTCCTGCTCGTGGGAACTGGTTTCGCGCAGCCGCTCGTGTCGTTGATGACCAGCCTGGCGGTGTTGCAGTACCAAATCGAGGCCGGGTTGAAAAGCATATCCGAGATTCTGGACGAGCCGGACCTGGCAGTCCCCGGGCATCAAGAACAGCCTCAGGGTTTCGGGATCATTATTCACGACGTGAGTTTCGCCTACGGTGATGGACCAGCCGTGCTCCACGGCGTAAATCTGAGCATCCCGGAGGGTGCCTCCCTGGCTCTGGTCGGGCCGTCAGGGGGCGGGAAATCAACTCTCCTCGGTCTGCTGGCTCGCTTCCATGATGTCAGCGACGGATTCGTGCAGTTGGGTGGCGTCGATCTGCGTAGCATGGATCCGGTCGCCCTGATGCAACAAGTCGCCTATGTGCAACAAGACGAGTATATCTTCGCAGACACGCTCTGGGAGAACATCAGGATGGCACGCCCGGACGCGACGACCGAGGAGATCACGTCGGCGGCTGAACGGGCAAGGGTGAGTGAGTTCGTCGACGAATTGGAGGATGGCTGGCACACAATGCTCCCTGCGGGGGGCGGACGATTGTCCGGCGGGCAGCGGCAGCGAATCTCCATAGCTCGCGCGATCCTGAAAGGGTCTTCAGTCATTTTGCTCGATGAGGCGACCGCCTTTCTTGACCCGGAAAGCGAAGTGGCCGTGACCAAAGCGCTGGCGGATCTCAGGCAAGGAAGGAGCATGATCACGGTTGCGCACCGCCTGGGCACGGTGATCGACTATGACCAGATCGCTTTCTTGGAGAGCGGGCGGATAGTAGCAACCGGAACGCACGAGGAGCTGCTGCGGGAATGCACGGAATACGCCGACCTTTGGGCGTCTTTTCAGCAGGCGCGTGGATGGGAAATCAGGAGCGCCAAAGAAGGGCCTGGCAGGACGCAGCCGTCCTCGGTCGCCGTTGCATCACAGTGTGACGCCCCGACGGCTCGAGAGGCGGCGCCGGTGGCCGGGTTAGCCGACTTGAAACCGATTCGGCAATGGCTCAGCTTGCTCGGTGATCAACGCAGGGTCTTTTGGCGCCGCGGGCTCGTGTGGATCATACTCGACGGCATTCTGACCAGCGCACCGACGGTGGTAACCCTCTTCGCGCTACTGGCAGTACTGTCCGGTCAGGTCGAGGCTGATGCCTGGTGGCGTTACGGCTTGATCTTGGCTGCGATCTTTGCCTTGCGCTGGTTGTTTGGCGTCGGACTTGCGACGGTGTGGTGGCCGATTACCACCAAAGTGGTCGCCAAGTTACGCCTATCCATTCTTGCTCATTTGCGAAGAATCCCGCTCGGAAGATACGATCAGCTCGATACCGGACGGACGGCTACTCTGGTGGTCGCCGATCTACCTCTGGTCGATTTCGTGAATCTCCCGGCCAAGGTGATCGTGAGCCTCATACAGCCTCCGCTAGCCGTGGCGATTCTGCTGATCCTCGACTGGAAGCTCGGGTTGGCGGCACTGGCGGGGCTGCCGGTCTTTTTCCTGCTTCTGTGGAGATCTGATCGGGCTCAAAGCGGCATCCTAGGAGAAGTGGCGCAGGCACGCAGCCGCGCCAGCAGTGAACTACTCGAGATGGTGCAGGGTACGGCCGTCCTGAGAGCTAACCCGAACGCCCCGCAAGCCAAGCGATACCGAGAATCGGTGGAGGCTCTGCGGCATACGAGCGTGGCTATGGCCTTGAATACGAGCCCTCTAAAGTCCTTTGCATCGGTTGCGTTGGAAATCGGATTCGCCTTCTTAGTCCTGATGGTCTGCCTCGGATCGCTTGAGGGGAATCTGCCGAAGGTGACCGCGCTAGTCTGCTTAGTCATCTCACTCAGCCTTTATCGACCGTACCAGGATTTGATGGAGCTTTCGTCCTATCGCCACTTGCAGGGTCACATAGTCGACCGTATTGCGCAGATCTGGGATATCGAGCCTCTGTCGGTGGGGAGCCGGGAAGCGCCCTCGAGAGACACGAGCGTTACTTTTAACGACGTCACGTTCGGTTACCGCGATGGGCGGAAGGTACTGCATGGTGTGAATTTTGTCGCTCGGACTGGTGAAATAACGGCGCTTGTTGGGGCTTCGGGATCCGGAAAATCTACAGTCGCCAACCTGGTCGCGCGTTTCTGGGATGTCGACTCCGGTTCTGTCCGGATCGGTGATGTCGATGTTCGAGACCTTACATCGGCGGCACTCGCTATGCAGGTGGCGACCGTCTACCAGGACGTTTACTTGTTCCCGACGACGATCCGGGAGAATCTTTGCCTGGGTTCTGAGGCTGGAGAGCGGGAGCTGGAGGAGGTGCTCCAAGCCGCTCAGGCGTGGAATTTTGTTCGTGAACTGCCGGACGGGCTGGACGCGGAAGTGACCGATGGTGGAAACAATCTATCAGGGGGGGAGCGCCAGCGCGTTTCTATCGCCCGGGCCTTGCTGAAGGACGCTCCGATTCTGCTGCTCGATGAGGCCGTCGATTCTGTTGATCCGGAGACCGAGGTGAGGATTCAGAAAGCGCTCGGGTCTTTGGTGGTCGGCCGAACTGTCATCGTGGTTGCTCATCGCTTGAACACCATCCGTTCGGCTGATCAGATTGTGGTGCTGGCGAATGGTGGTGTCGAGGCCACGGGTACTCATGACGAGCTGCTGGATCGCAGTCCAACCTATCGTCGAATGTGGACGGCGAATCATCCGGGTGAAGAAACAAGGGTCTGATGCGGTGGGAACGATCGGCCGCTACCAGGACGAGTGCAACGGCCGGCCCTCGGCGAAACCCGCTGAGCTCTGGATGCCTACGACTGCGCGCTCGGTGAACTCCTCGAGGTTCGTGGCACCGGCATACGTCAAAGCCGAGCGCACTCCGGCCACGATGGCGTCGAGCAGGTCCTCGACGCCGGGACGGGCCGGGTCGAGGTACATCCGGGAGGCCGAGATGCCTTCTTCGAATAGGCCCTTGCGTGCTCGTTCGTATGCTGTTTCACCGGTGGTGCGGCTGAGTACGGCGCGCGCGGACGCCATGCCGAAGGACTCCTTGTAGGCGCGTCCGTCGGGTGCGATGTGCAGGTCGCCGGGCGATTCGACAGCGCCGGCGAACCACGAACCGATCATGACGTTAGAAGCCCCGGCGGCGAGCGCGAGTGCGACATCCCGGGGATGGCGTACCCCGCCGTCGGCCCACACGTGCGCGCCGAGTGCGCGGGCCACCGTGGCGCATTCGAGCACGGCGGAGAATTGCGGGCGCCCGACCCCGGTCATCATCCGGGTCGTGCACATCGCCCCCGGCCCGACCCCGACCTTGACGATGTCGGCACCTGCCTCGACCAGGTCACGCACACCTTCGGCCGAGACGACGTTGCCGGCCACGATCGGCACCTCCACCCCGGCAGCGCGCACCGCTTGCAGCGCGTCGAGCAATCGCTCTTGATGCCCGTGCGCGGTGTCGAGCACGAGCACGTCGATGCCGGCGTCGACGAGTCGGGCAGCCCGCTCGCCGACATCGCCGTTGACGCCCGAAGCCGCCGCGATCCGGAGCCGGCCGAACTCGTCTAATGCGGGCCGGTAGAGCGTGGCCCGCAGCGCCCCTTGGCGGGTGAGCAGGCCGACGAGGCGACCGTCGGGTCCGACAACCGGAGCCAGCCGGTGATGCACCTCACCGAGTCGTTCGAAGGCCGCCTCCGGGTCGATGGTGTCGGCGATCGTCGCGAGTTCGCGGGTCATGACCTGTTCGAGTTGGGTGAAGCGGTCCACTCCGTCGAGGTCGGCCTCCGTGACGATGCCGACCGGACGCTGGTCGGCATCGAGCACGACGACTGCGCCGTGCGCTCGCTTGTGCAGCAAGGCCAAGGCGTCAGCGACGGTCGACTGTGGGGTCAATGTGACCGGGGTGTCATGGACGAGGTGGCGCCGCTTGACATAGCGGACGACGTCGGCGACGACCTCGTGCGGGATGTCTTGCGGGATGACGACGAGGCCGCCGCGCCGGGCCACCGTCTCGGCCATCCGCCGGCCGGCCACGGCGGTCATGTTCGCGACGACGATCGGGATCGTCGTGCCCGACCCGTCGACTGTCGCCAGGTCGACGTCCATCCGGGATGCCACGGCACTGCGTGCGGGCACCATGAAGACGTCGTCGTAGGACAGGTCCCAGCTGGGTTGCATCCCGTTGAGGAAGCGCATGGCACTCGACCCTAGTCGCCTCGGGTCGTGTCCTCCGGGCAGCGGCTAGGCCCGCTGCTGCCGGGGGACGAGGACCTCGTCGTAGATCAGCAGCAGGCCGGCCGCCGTCGGGATGGCCAGTAGTGCGCCGAGCACCCCGGCCAGGCTGGCGCCGACGAGGGCCGCGACGATGGTGACGCCGCCGGGCACGGACACGGTGCGCTGCATGACGCGCGGGGCGATGAGGTAGTTCTCGATCTGCTGATAGACGACGAAGTAGCCCAGCACAATGACCGCGGCGAGCACGCCCTGGGACAACGCGACCAGGGCCACGATCACGGCTCCGAGGGTGGCACCGACCATGGGGATCAACCCGAGCGTGCCGACCGCGACCGCCAGGACCGCGGCATACGGGATGTCGAGGATCTTCATCATGACGTAGGCACACAGGGCGTTGGTCGTGGCGACGATGAGCTGGCCGATGGCGTAGGCACCGACCCGGCGCATGATCTCCTCGGACAACGACTGCACTCGCATTCGCCGACTCGCCGGGACACAGGCGTATGCCGCCCGCTTGAGTGCCGGGAGCGAGGCGAGGAAGTAGAGGGTAAGCACGAGCACGGTGATTGCCGAGAACATCCCGGTGGCGATCACCCGCCCGGCACCCAGGACCCCATCGACGAGGCTGGACATGAAGTCGGCGTCCTGCAATCGTCGGGTTAACTCCTGGTTGATCCGGTCGAACACGTGGTACGTCTCGTTGAAGTCGCGCAGCCCCGGGTCGGCAACCAGGTCCTCGAGAATCTGTGGGGCGTTCCGAGCGATCTCCGACGACTCCCGGATCACCGGAGGAACGACGATCAGGGCCAATAGGGCGCCGGCGGCCGCCACCATGGCCGACACGGCGGTCACGGCCCATCGACGGGCGAGCCCCCGCTCGATGAGTCGCTCGACGATCGGGTTGAGCGCCAGGGTGAGGAAGAGCGAGACGACGATCAGGGTGAGGACCGTGCTCAGTGATCCGAGTGCTCTCCAGAGGGAGTAGGCCAGGAGCACCCCCAAACCACCGGTGAGGCCGAAAAGGAACGGCGAGGTGCGACTCAGCGGCCGACCGATCGGCCCGAATGCGCCCGCCGGTGCCGGGTCGCCGGCCTGGTGCCGGCGGACGTGCTCGTGTTCCTCGGCGGTGTGTTCGTCACCTTCGGAGACGGGCGGTTGTTCGTCGGGAGCGGGCGCCTTGGTGGCGTGTTCCTCTTGGTGGGGGATTTGGTGGGGGATACGGTCGTCGATTCGAGCCAGTTGCCGGGCGCGCAGCTTTCGCCACTGCTGCCACCAACTGCCGATCGCCACGCCTGGAGCCTACCTAGCCTGCTGAGCGAGTACTGGGTGCCGGACGTGGCGATCGGTCGAATGTCTACTGCAGGATCAGCCTGCGGACCACGTCGGTCATCGAGATGACGCCGACGGGCTGGCCCTGCTCGGTGACGACCAACCGGTGGAGGCGCCGGGCGCTCATCGCACTGACTGCGTCGCTGAGCAGCATCTCGGCATCGCAGGTGACGATGTCGGGGGTCATGACCTCGCGAGCGGCCATGGCCCGGGCTTGCTCGGGCGTGCGGCCTTGCCGGGCCAGCACGAGGTCGGTCTGCGAAACGACGCCCACGGCTCGTTTACCATCCATGACGACGACGGCATGCACGTCCATGTCGGTCATGATCTGGGCGACCTGGCCCGCGGTGTCCTCGGGGGTACACCCGACGATGCCGCGGTGCATGAGGTCGGCGACCTTGGTGCCGTCGTCGTAGATCGTGAGCTCCTCGCCACCGGCGTCGCCCCGCAGGGAGGTCATCGGCGGCGGTGTCGAGTATGCCGTGGTGTGCGTGTCCCCCTCGGGCAGGGTCGGGTGCGGCAACGCCGCCGGTGACTCGCCGCTGATGCCTTGCCCGAAGTCGGTTGCACCGACGAGCACCGCCATGTTGCCGTGTGGGTGTTTGTTCTGGTGCATGAGGTCGTGAGCGTCCGGGATCTGGTCGTAGGTGAATGCCTTCGACAGGCAGGGGTCGAGCTGGCCGTTGAGCGCCAGTTCGTTCATCTGGTTGGACTGCACGTCGTTGGCGAAGTGTGAGCCTTGCAGCCGCTTCTGGCGCATCCACAGGTAGCGCAGGTCGACCGTGGCGTTGTAGCCGGTGGTGCCGGCACAGACGACGACCATGCCGCCGGTCTCGCACACGAAGATCGAACTCGGAATGGTGGTCTCACCAGGGTGCTCGAAAACGATGTTCGGGGCCTTCTTCTCCCCGAGTACGTCCCAGATCGCCGACCCGAACTTGCGGACGCCCTTGAGCCACGTGTTGTAGCCGGCGGTGTCTTTCCAGTGCGGCAGCATGCCCCAGTGGTCGAAGTCGTTGCGGTTGATACAGCCCTTGGCGCCGAGTTGCTTGCAGTAGTCGAACTTGTCCTCGCCGGAGACGATGGCCACCGGAGTGCCCCCGGCCGCCTTGACGATCTGGATCGCCATCGAGCCCAGCCCACCGGCGCCGCCCCAGATGAGCGCGACGTCGCCTTCTTTGACCGCGTTGCGGTCCCAGCCGTGCAGCATCCGCCAAGCGGTCGCGGCCACGAGGGTGTATGCCGCCGCCTCCTCCCAGGACATGTGCTTGGGCTTGGGCATGCACTGCTGGCCCTGCACCTTGGTGAACTGGGCGAAACTGCCCCAGTTGGTCTCGTAACCCCAGATCCGGAAGGTCGGGGAGTACATCGGGTCGCCGCCGTCCTGGACCCAGGGGCAGTTGCGGTCCCACTGGCCACAGTGCAAGACCACCTCGTCACCGACCTTGACGTTGGTGACGTCCTTGCCGACGGCATACACGATGCCCGAGGCGTCGCTGCCGCCGATGTGGAAAGGTGCCTCGTCGCCGCCGTAGTCACCGCGCGCGTGGGCCTTGTTGCGGGCCCCGATGACGTCCACCGGGATGCCCAGGCCGGCCCAGACGTTGTTGTAGTTGACCCCGGCGGCCATCACGTAGACGAGGACTTCGTCGTCGGCGATGCTCGGCACGTCGACGATTTCCTTCTGGAACGCCTGCATTGGGGGCCCGAAGCGCTCCGGGCGGATCAGCCAGGCGTGCATCTTCGGGGGGACCTCGCCGAGCGGGGGCTGGTGGCCGATTTCATAGATTTCCTGGGTCATCGGGACGTCCTCTCTGACGGAGTTCTCTGCTCGGCGGGCGACGACAAGGGCAATGCCGACAACCGGCGCAACAGCACCGGCCAGCGCAATGGTCTAGACGCTACCCAGGTTCGGTGGCGTGCTTTCAGTCGGTCGGCATGAGCTTGCTCACCCTGACGCAGCGGGCCGCTCCGATGGAACGACCACCGCGACGGGCGCAGCGTGGTGCGGTCAGTGATTTCCACCAGGACTACCAGCAGTGGCCGGCTCGACGAGTTCGACGAGCACTCCGCCGGCGTCCTTGGGGTGAACGAAGTTGACCCGGCTGTTGCTCGTGCCACGTTTCGGAGCGTCGTAGAGCAGCCGGACCCCGCGCTCCCGGAGCGTCGTGCAGACGGCGTCGATGTCGGTCACCCGGTAGGCCATCTGCTGGATACCCGGGCCGTTCTTGGCGAGGAACTTGCCGATCGTCGTGTCCGGCGACAACGGCGACAGCAACTGGATGCAGGAGCCGGAGTCACCGACGGCCATCATGGCCTCGGCCACCCCTTGCTCCTCGTTGACCTCTTGGTGCAGGCAGGTCATCCCGAAGGTGTCGCGGTAGAAGGCAATGGCTGCGTCGAGGTCGGCGACGGCGATCCCGACATGGTCGATCATCGTGAACAGGTCGGCGGTGCCCTTCTCGGCGGTCGTGTCCGAGCTGTTGTCGGTGTTGTCGGTGCTATCGGTGAGGGAGGCGCTCATGGCCCGAGCATATCCAGCGTGACACCGTGGACTCCCTGCTCGCCGGTCACTCTCTTCGGGCCGGGAGTGATGTGATATGCGCCGTCTGTTGCGGCCTCGGCGTGACCCACCATCGCGCTATGGTGAGCACGAACCAGTTCGCCTTGCCCCGTCCGCATATGGAGGCTTCCTCATGAACACTTCGGTTATCGTCGCTGGTGCGCGCACCGGAATGGGCCGCCTGCTCGGCTCGCTCAAAGACTTCTCCGCTTCCGATCTCGGTGGCGTTGCCATCAAGGGAGCCTTGGAAAAGGCCGGCATCACCGGCGACCAGGTCGACTACGTCATCATGGGCCAGGTGCTCATGGCCGCCGGTGGCCAGATCCCGGCCCGTCAGGCCGCGGTCAAGGGCGGCGTGCCGATGTCGGTGCCGGCCATCTCGATCAACAAGGTGTGCCTCTCGGGCATCAACGCGATCTCCATGGCCGACCAGCTCATCCGGCTCGGCGAGTGCGACATCGTCGTCGCCGGCGGGATGGAGTCGATGACTCAGGCCCCCCACATGCTCGAGAAGAGCCGTGAGGGCTACAAGTACGGCACCGTGAAGATGCGCGATCACATGGACTACGACGCGCTCTACGACGTCTACACCGACCAGCCGATGGGTGCGCTCACCGAATCGCGCAACGTCGACGGCGAATATGTCTTCTCCCGTGAAGAGCAGGACGCCTTCGCGGTCCGCAGTCATCAATTGGCGGCCAAGGCGTGGCAGGACGGCATCTTCGACGATGAAGTCGTCCCGGTGCTGATCCCGCAGCGCAAGGGTGACCCGATTGAGTTCAAGGCCGACGAGGGGGTGCGGGCCAGCACGACCGCCGAAGCCTTGGCCGGGCTGCGTCCGGCATTCAGCAAGACCGGGACGATCACCGCAGGGTCGGCCAGCCAGATCTCCGACGGTGCCGCTGCCGTGGTCGTGATGAGCAAGGCCAAGGCCGAGCAGCTGGGGCTGGAGTGGCTCGCCGAGGTCGGTGCCGCCGGTTACGTCGCCGGACCTGACTCGTCCCTGCAGCTGCAACCGGCTAATGCGGTCCGCAAGGCGTGCGAGAAGGAAGGTATTGCTGTCGAGGACCTCGACCTGCTCGAGCTCAACGAGGCATTCTCTGCGGTCAGTCTCGCGTCGACGAAGTCCCTCGGTGTCGACCCCGACAAGGTCAACGTTCACGGTGGCGCGGTCGCGATGGGCCACCCGGTCGGGATGAGCGGCACGCGCATCGTGTTGCACCTGGCCCTGGAACTCAAGCGCCGCGGTGGTGGCATCGGCGCGGCCGGCTTGTGCGGCGGCGGCGGTCAAGGCGACGCGCTCATCGTGCGGGTGCCCAAGGCTTGATCTGTCGGGGCCCGCTCTACCCGGGCCCTGGAAACGGTGTGTTGCACGGTCGGCTTCGCATCCATCAGCCGCTCTGCGGCATACCCTCGTCGTGGGGCCCGACCGTTCGTCGGTGCCCCACGATCCGACAGACGAAAGGATGTGTATGCCGCGCCCGGTCGACGTCCCGGCCCTCGTCGAAGCGGCTCGAGCCGGATCACCTCGAGCGGTCGCTAGGCTGATCACGCTTGTCGAGGACGCCCATCCGGCGCTGCGGGAGTTGATGGCCGCGTTGGCGCCACATGCCGGCAAGGCCTACGTCATCGGGATGACCGGATCGCCCGGGGTCGGCAAGTCGACATCGACGACCATGCTCGTCTCAGCCTTGCGAGAGCGGGGTAAACGGGTCGGGATCCTCGCAGTCGACCCGTCGAGCCCGTTCTCGGGTGGGGCACTACTCGGTGACCGGGTGCGGATGCAGGAGCATGCCCTCGACCCCGAGGTCTACATCCGCTCGATGGCCTCACGGGGGCACCTGGGCGGGCTGGCCTGGACGACGCCGCAAGCGATCCGGGTGCTCGACTCGGCCGGGTGTGACGTGGTGCTCGTCGAAACCGTGGGTGTCGGCCAGAGCGAGGTCGAGATCGCCGGCCTGGCCGACACGACGGTTGTGTTGCTTGCCCCGGGGATGGGTGATGGCATCCAGGCGGCCAAGGCGGGCATCCTGGAGGTCGGCGACGTCTTCGTCGTCAACAAGGCCGACCGCGACGGGGCCGACGCCACGGTCCGCGACCTGCGATACATGATCTCGTTGGGCGACCGCACCGAACCCGGCCTGTGGCGGCCGCCGGTGGTCAAGACGATCGCCGGCAGAGGTGAGGGGGTGAACGAGGTGATGGAAGCTCTCGACAAACACATCGGTTGGCTCGAACGCACCGGCACCCTGCTCGAGCGTCGACTGCGGCGTGCCGCGGACGAGATCGAAGCGATCGCGGTCGCGGCACTCCGGGCTCGGATCGGTGACCTGCGTTCCGGGCACGGAGTGGCCGAGCACGCCGAGGCCGTCGTGGCCGGCCGCATCGACCCGTATGCCGCGGCCGACGACGTCGTAGCCCAGTTGGCCTGAGCGCATTTCCGGCACGCGACGCGCGCGTTTCCCGACCGATTCAGCCGCTGGGTACCGTCCACCGGGCCGGGCTGACCTGGGATGTTGGGGTCACTCATCGCCACCCTGGCAAGATGGGAGCACTGCCCTCCCGGCCAGCCCGGGAGTCCAGAGACCGGCAGACGGCTGGTCCCCGACCCGAGAAGGCTCATGCAGATCTGGCCCGGACGTCCCTATCCGCTCGGCGCGACCTACGATGGCGCGGGGGTCAACTTCGCTCTTTTCTCCGAAATCGCCGACCGGGTGCAGTTGTGCCTCATCGACGATGATGGCCACGAGAACCGGGTCGAAATGGCCGAGCACGACGCCTACGTGTGGCATGTGTACTTGCCGACGATCCAGCCGGGGCAGCGCTACGGCTACCGTGTGCACGGCGAATACGACCCGGCCCGGGGAGTGCGGTGCAACCCGAGCAAACTCTTGCTCGATCCGTATGCCAAGGCAATCGACGGGCAAATGCGCGGTCATCAAGCGTTGTTCTCCTACGACTTCGGTGACCCACAAGGCGGCATGTCGCCGTCGGTCAACACCGAGGACAGCCTCGGGCACACTCTCCTGTCGGTCGTGACCAACCCGTTCTTCGATTGGGAGTGGGACCACCCGCCGGCCCACGAATACCACGACACCGTCATCTACGAGGCGCACGTCAAAGGCCTGACGATGCGCCATCCCGACGTCCCTGCCGAGATCCGGGGCACGTACGCCGGGCTGGCCCATCCTGCGGTCATCGAGCATCTCGTCGACCTGGGTGTGACGGCTATCGAGCTGATGCCCGTGCACCAGTTCGTCCAAGACTTCACGTTGCTCGACAAAGGTCTGCGCAACTATTGGGGATATAACACGATCGGCTTCCTCGCTCCACACAACGGCTACGCGGCATACGGCACCCGCGGCGAGCAGGTGCTCGAATTCAAGTCGATGGTCAAGCAGCTGCACGAGGCCGATATCGAGGTCATCCTGGACGTCGTCTACAACCACACCGCCGAGGGCAACCACATGGGCCCGACCTTGGCCTTCCGCGGTATCGACAACGAGGCCTACTACCGGTTGGTCAACGGTGACGAGGGCCACTACTACGACACCACTGGCACCGGGAATTCGTTGCTCATGCGCCATCCGCATGTTTTGCAGCTGATCATGGACTCGCTGCGTTACTGGGTGACCGAGATGCACGTCGACGGCTTCCGCTTCGACCTGGCCGCCACCCTGGCCCGGCAGTTCCACGAAGTCGACAAGCTGTCGGCCTTCTTCGACCTGATCCACCAGGATCCGACGGTTAGCCAGGTGAAGCTGATCGCCGAGCCATGGGATCTCGGTGACGGCGGCTATCAGGTCGGGGGGTTTCCTCCGCTGTGGACCGAGTGGAACGGCAAGTATCGGGACACCGTGCGCGACTTCTGGCGTGGCGAGCCGGCGACTCTCGGCGAGTTCGCCTCCCGCTTCACCGGCTCGTCCGATCTCTACGCCCAATCCGGTCGTTGGCCCGTGGCGTCGATCAACTTCGTCGTCGCCCACGACGGGTTCACTCTGCGCGACCTGGTGTCCTACAACCACAAGCACAACGAAGCCAACGGCGAGCAAGGCCACGACGGCGAGGACCACAACCGTTCGTGGAACTGCGGGGCCGAGGGGCCCACCGACGACCCCGCGATCCTCGGTCTGCGAGCCCGCCAACAGCGCAACCTGCTCACGACGCTGCTGCTGTCCCAAGGCGTGCCGATGCTCGGACACGGCGACGAGCTGGGCCGCACCCAGCAGGGCAACAACAACGGTTACTGCCAGGACAACGAGCTCACCTGGATCGACTGGGATCTGGACGAGACCGCTGAGCAGCTGCTCGCCTTCACCAGCCGAGTCGTGCAACTGCGTCGTGACCATGCGGTCTTCCGGCGCCGGCGGTTCTTCGCCGGCAGCGCCGACCACGGCGGCGAGAGCGACATGGGCGACATCGCGTGGTTCGAGCCCGACGGCCGGCACATGGACGAGGCGAGCTGGGCGAACGGATTCGCCAAGACGGTCGCCGTGTTCCTCAACGGTGACGCCATCCCCGAGCAGGGCACCCGGGGCGAGCGGATCGTCGACGACTCCTTCCTCGTGCTGTTCAACGCCCACGACGAAGCGATCGACTTCACCTTGCCCGAGCTCGCCTACGGCGCGGGATGGCTGGTCGAGATCGACACCGCTACACCGCAGTTCAGCGGCTCGAGCGACACGTCATTGCCGACCCGGCCGCGCCGGGCCCCCAGCCGGGTGTCCCGGATCGGGGTGTTTCCGCCCCAGTCGCGGATCAGCGTGCACGCTCGCAGCGTCGTCGTGCTTCGCCGCCCCCGGGAGGAGAGCGAGTGAGCCGGGCCACGCTGACCTCCACCTATCGTCTGCAGATCAACGCCGATTTCGGCTTCGCCGAGGCGGCAGCGACGTTGGACTACCTCGCCAACCTCGGGGTCAGCCACCTCTACCTCAGCCCGATCCTTCAGGCCGCGCCGGGCTCGACGCACGGCTACGACGTCGTCGACCACGACCGGATCTCGGACGAGGCCGGTGGTATCGACGGACTTCGCGCTCTCGTCGAAGCTGCCCATGAACGGGGAATGGGGTTGGTCGTCGATGTCGTGCCCAACCACATGTCGGTCCCGACACCGGCGCACCTCAACGGCCCGCTCTGGGAGCTGTTGCGCGATGGCCGTGACAGCCAATTCGCGACCTGGTTCGACGTCGACTGGCAGGCCGGGGACGACACCATCCTCATGCCCTTGCTCGGCGAGCCGGTGGAAGACGTCCTGGCAGCAGGTCAGCTCCGGCTCAGCCAGGACGGTGGCCGCAACGGGGACGAATGGGTGGTCCGCTACTGGGAGCACGAGCTGCCGGTGCGTCCCGGCACCGAGGGGTTGCCGCTGCCCGAGCTGTTGGAACGGCAATGGTGGCGGGTGGCCCACTGGAAAGCCGCCGACCTCAACCTCAACTACCGGCGGTTCTTCGACGTCAAGACCCTGGTCGCGGTCCGCGTCGAGGACCCGGAGGTCTTCGACGAGACTCATCGGATGCTGCTCGACTTGATCCGCGACGGGTCGATCGACGGACTGCGCATCGACCACCCGGATGGGTTGGCCGACCCGCGCGGTTATCTGCGGATGCTCGCCATCGCGAGCGACAACGTGTGGGTCGTGGTCGAGAAGATCCTCGAAGGCGACGAACGGCTCCCCCAGGACTGGCCGGTGGCCGGGACTACCGGCTACGACGCCTTGCAACGGGTCGGTGGGGTCTTCATCGACCCCACCGGCGCCGAGCCACTGCTGGCCACCCTGGGGATGCTCACCGGCGACGTCTCCGGCCCGGAGCAATTCGCCCTGGACGCCAAGATGCAAGTCGGCCTCCGGGTGCAGGCAGCCGAGGTAGCCCGACTCGTGCGGTTGCTCGGGGCAATCGCCGAGGGGGTATCCGAGCTGGTGGAGATCCGGCCCGAGACCTGGCGTCGAGCGGTCTCGGCTCTGCTCGTGTCGATGGACCGATACCGGGCTTACGTGCATCTCGACGAGGACGTGCCGGCCGAGTCGGTCACCGTCCTGCACGAGGCGACCGAGCGGGCCCGCCAATTGCTGGCGACCGGCGACCAGCAGGCCTTGGATGTGGTCCGCGATCTGGCTCTCGGCGCGCCGGTGGGCGATGCCGACGACCCGGCCCCGAGCACCCGGGCCGAGCAGGCTCGGCGTGAGTTCGTCGTGCGTTTCCAGCAGACCTGTGGGCCGGTGCAGGCCAAGGGTATCGAGGACACCGCCTTCTACCGCTGGTTCCACCTCACGGCACTGAACGAGGTCGGCGGCAACCCTGGGGAGTTCGGGCGGTCTCCGGAGGTGCTCGACGACTTCGCCAGGCATCTGGTCGAGAACTGGCCTGAGTCGATGACCACTCTGTCGACCCACGACACGAAACGTTCGGAGGACACCCGGGCCCGGTTGGCACCGATCAGCGAGCTGCCGGTCGAGTGGTCGGTGTGGATGCACACCGCGCGCGGATTGGCCGACGACGTGCGCCCGGCCGAGCTCGACGGGGCCACCGAATACCTACTCTGGCAGACGCTCGTCGGCATCTGGCCGGCCACTCCCGAACGGATCATCCGGTATGCCGAGAAGGCCGTTCGTGAGGCGTGCGTTCATACCTCGTGGGTCGAGCCGGACGCCGCCTACGAGGCAGCCCTGTCCTCCTTCGTCGAGTGGGCGTTGGCCGACGAGCAGGTGGCCGCACACATCGAGGAGTGGCTGACTCGCACCGAGCCGCACGTCCGCGCGGTTACCCTCGGGCAGAAGCTGCTGCAGCTCGTGTTGCCCGGCGTGCCGGACGTCTATCAGGGCAACGAGCTGGTGACGCGCACGTTGGTCGACCCGGACAACCGCCAGCCCGTCGACTATGCCGAACGGGTCGAGCGATTGGCTCGCCTCGACTCCGGGGCCGGTCCGGCGGATCTGTCCGACGAGAAGCTGCTGGTCACCTCGCGCGCCCTGCGGTTGCGTCGCGATCATCCCGAGTGGTTCGGCGCCGGATCGGCATACCGGATGCTGGAGGCGTCCAGCGAGCACGTCGTCGCCGTGGGCCGCGGGGCCGGGGACCGGATCGAGGTGGTCGCGCTGGTCACCCGGCTCGTCGAGGGACTGACTGGTCAGGGAGGCTGGCAGGAGGCCACCGTGGCTCTGCCGGAAGGGAACTGGCGTGACCAGTTGTCCGGTCGGGTGATCAGCGCCGGCGCTGACGGCATCCTGCTCGATCACCTGTTGACCGAGCTGCCGGTCGCGCTGCTGGTCCGGGAAGGATGAGCATGGAGATCTCCGTCTGGGCCCCGACCCCTGACCGGGTGCAGCTGCGGGTCGGCACCGACCAGGCTCAGCTGCTGTCGATGACCCGGGACGCCGGCGGCTGGTGGCGCACCGAGATCGATCCGGCGGTGCACCAGCCGCTCGACTACGCGTTCCTGCTGGACGACGACCCGATCGCGCTGCCCGACCCCCGCAGTGCTTGGCAGCCCTATGGGGTGCACGGGCCGAGCCGGTGGGTCGATATCGGTACCTATCCGTGGACCGACCAGTCCTGGGCTGGTCCGCAACAGGGCTCGGGAGTGCTCGGCGGGGTCTTCTACGAGCTACACATCGGCACCTTCACCGAAGAGGGCACCTTCGATGCCGCGATCTCCCGGCTCGATCACCTCGTCGAGTTGGGTGTCGACGTCGTCGGACTCATGCCGGTGGCCGCCTTCCCCGGGCGCTGGGGCTGGGGTTACGACGGGGCGCACCCGTATGCCGTTCACGACCCCTACGGTGGGCCGATCGGGCTGGCGCGTTTTGTCGACGCCTGTCACCGCCGCGGCCTGGCGGTCAGTCTCGACGTCGTCTACAACCATCTCGGCCCGGTCGGCAACTACGTCAACCGGTTCGGGCCCTACTTCAGCGACCGTCACCACACCCCGTGGGGATCGGCCGTGAACTTCGACGGCCCCGACTCAGCGCCGGTGCGCCGCTGGGTGATCGACAATGCGCTCCGGTGGCTGCGCGACTTCCACATCGACGCGTTGCGCCTGGACGCCACCCACGAGATGCACGACGACTCGGCGCGCCACGTGCTCGTCGAGCTGTCCGAGGAGGTCGCCGGCCTTTCCGGTGAGCTGGGCCGTCCACTGGCCCTCGTCGCCGAGAGCGACCTCAATGACCCACGGGTGGTCACCCCGGTCGCCGACGGAGGCCTGGGCATGACCGCCCAATGGGACGACGACGTCCACCACGCCCTGCACGTCGCGCTCACCGGCGAGACCCAGGGCTACTACGCCGACTTCGCCGAAGCGGGTGCCCTGGCGAAGACCCTTACCGACGCGTTCTTCCACGACGGTCGCTGGTCCTCATTCCGTGGCACGCAGTGGGGTGCGCCGGTGGACCGGACCGTCATCGACGGCCGGCGATTCGTCGTCGCCCTGCAAACTCACGACCAGGTCGGCAACCGGGCCGTCGGCGACCGCATCCACGACCAGTTGAGTGCCGCCCAGCACGCGAGCGGCGCGACACTGTGCCTGCTGTCGGCATATACCCCGATGCTCTTCATGGGTGAGGAATGGGCAGCGGGCTCACCCTGGCAGTTCTTCACCGACTTCGACGCGCACGAGCCGGTGGCCCGGGGAGTGAGCCAGGGTCGCCGGGCTGAGTTCGCCGAGCACGGCTGGCTCCCGGAGTCGGTGCCGGACCCGCAGGATCCGGCCACGCGGGCGGCCAGCGTGCTGCGCTGGGACGAACCGGGCCGGGACGAACATGCCCGGATGCTCGCCTTCTACCGGTCGCTGATCACGCTGCGCCGGGACGAACCCGAGCTGCGCGACGGGCGCCTCGATCGGGTGAGCGTCGAGTCCGACAGCCAATGGCTGGCCATGCGTCGCGGCCGGATCCTCGTCGTCGTGTCCTTCGCGGCCCAGCCGATCACGGTGCCCCTCGGTGATCTCACGAGCGCTCGGCTCGCGCTGGCCTGGGATCCGGACTCCGTGGCGCTCACCGCGGCCGGCGTCGGTCTCGGCGCCCACGGGGTCGCCGTTCTCATCCGGTGAGTAGCCGCGCGGCGACACGCGGCGACACGGCGTGACGACACGGGCGACGACACAGCGCCGTGATCGCTGACGGTGCTGTCTGATTCCCGCTGGTCTGCAGTCCGGCCGGAGGTGATGATGAGCAGGTGCCCGAGCGACTGATCCTCGACCCGGAGCGTTGCTATCGCGCCGCCCAGAGCCGGGATGCCCGATTCGACGGGTGGTTCATCGTCGCTGTACGCACCACCGGCATCTATTGCCGTCCCAGCTGCCCGGCGCTGACACCGAAACGCGAGAACGTCGAGTTCTACCCGACGGCCGCAGCCGCTCAGGCGCATGGATTCCGGGCCTGTCGGCGCTGTCGTCCGGACGCCGCACCGGGCTCGCCGGAGTGGGATGCCCGAGGTGATCTGGTGGCCCGGGCGATGAGGTTGCTCGGTGACGGGGTCGTCGACCGCGAGGGCGTTTCCGGCCTGGCCGCCCGCCTGGGGTATAGCGAGCGGCACCTGAATCGGCTGCTCACCGAGCAGCTCGGTGCCGGGCCGGTGGCGTTGGCCCGGGCACAACGTGCTCAAACCGCCCGGACCTTGATCGAGACCACCGAGCTGCGCCTGACCGACATCGCCTTCGCCGCCGGCTTCGGCAGCGTGCGCCAGTTCAACGACACCATCCGGGCCGTGTTCGCGGAGGCGCCGCGTGACATGCGTCGACATGCTGGTCGCACCGGTGCGCAGGCAGCCGGCAGTGTCGCCGTGCGTCTGGCTGCCCGGGCACCGTTCGACGCCGTCGGCGTGCTCGGCTTCCTCGGGCAGCGAGCGGTGCCCGGAGTCGAGACCTGGGACGGCGCTTCCCTGGCCCGGACACTGGTCCTGCCGCACGGGCACGGCACGGTGACTCTGGCCGCCGATCCGCCCACTGGGGTGCGGGCTAGCTTTCGGCTTGCCGATTGGCGGGATCTGGCTCCGGCTATCGCTCGGGTGCGTCGGCTGCTCGACCTCGACGCTGATCCGGTCGCGGTGCATGGCGTGCTCGAGCCCGACCCGGCGCTGGGCCGGCTCGCGCGGCAGCGCCCGTGGCTGCGGGCCGCCGGTTCGGTCGATCCCGAGGAGACGCTGATGCGCGCGATCCTCGGTCAATGGGTCAGCGTTGCCGGAGCACGTCGAGCCGCTGCCGAGCTGGTCGAGCAGCACGGTGACCCACTCGGAGTTGCCCATCCCACACTGACCCGGGTCTTCCCGCCCCTGGCTCGCCTGAGTAACTCATCGACGACGCCCGAACCTGTCGAGCTACCGGTCGGTGGAATCCGTGGCCTGGCTCTGCGCTCGGCCGCGCGGGGGGTCGCCGACGGCCACCTCGTGCTCGATCCCGGCATCGACCGAGCCGCCGCCCGCACGCAACTGCTCGCGGTGCCGGGAATCGGACCGTGGACGGCGGCATACGTGCTCATGCGCGGGCTCGGTGACCCGGATGTCTTCCTCGACACCGACCATGGAGTGCGCCGGGCGCTTGCCGCGGCCGATCTCGACCCGGGCGCTGCGTCCCGCTGGCGGCCCTGGCGCAGCTATGCCGTCCATCACCTGTGGGCCTCGTTGTGAAGGAGTTCTGGCATGACCGATGTCGAACGGGCTGACAGTCCGCGCTATTCGCGCGCCCACCTCGACACCCCGATCGGCACGCTGTCGATCGTGGCCCACGAGCGTGCCGTCGTCGCGATCACCTGGGACACCGAGGGGCCCGGCCGTGACCCGGCGGCCCACAACCCGGTGCAAGAACGCCTGCTCGGGGCCGGCGCCGGTGGTGTCGTGGATGTTCTGGATGTCGTGGACGTCGAAGCCCGTGAGCACCCTGTGCTGGCGGCGGCGTCGGCTCAACTGGCCGAGTACTTCGCCGGGGCCCGGACCACGTTCGAGCTGCCGTTGGATCCGGTCGGGACGGCATTCCAGCGGCAGGCTTGGGCGATGCTGGAGCGCATTCCCTACGGACGAACGATCAGCTACGGCGAGCAGGCCGAAATGCTCGGTGACCGTAAGAAGGCGCGCGCGGTCGGTGCGGCCAACGGCGCGAATCCGATCCCGATCGTCGTGCCGTGCCACCGGGTGGTGAGCAGCACCGGGCAGTTGACCGGCTTCGCCGGCGGGTTGCGCACCAAGGCATGGCTGTTGGAGCACGAGCGAGCTCGATCAGGCAACCCATGATGGCCGGCACCCGGGCGACGGATCGAGATCGGTGACCCAGCCCGATCGGCCACCGGCGCCTCGCTGGATAGGACCGGGGGTGGTCAGGGGCACCAGAGATCGACGTGCTGCCGGTCGTCGGGGGCGAGCGAGGCGAGCAGCGCTGCGTCGAAAGTGGCCAGGACGCAGTCGTTACGGGCAGCTAGGTCGACTAGGTGCAGGTCGGTCACTTGGCGACGCCCGGTGAGGACGCGCACGTCGATGGCGGCGTCGGTGAGGGCGGTGTCGTCGGTGATGGCGCGCCAGCCTGTATGAGCGCGGATCGCCCTCAGCGTCGAGAGAGCTTCGTTCGCGGTGACCGGCCGACCGACGACCGCGGGTGTGAGCAAGAGCCGGACCAGCCCTGACTCCGTGACCGGTGTCGTGGCGAAGCCGCCCGTCAGGGCGGCGAAGGCGGTCAGGGCGACGTGATGATGGATGTGCTGATCCCAGATCAGGGCCAGCAGCACGTTGACGTCGAGCAGTCGTCGCTTGTCACGCCACGCCGGGTCGTGAGGTGACCGCCTACTCATCGTCCCGGTAGCGGGCCACGAGATCGTCGGTCACGAGATGGCCGGGAACTCCGTGCAAGACCGGCAGCCCGGCAGTGCCGGCCGTCGAGCTGGCCGGCGCCGACAACCCGACGAGAGCGAGGGCTGACACCGCCCGGCCGAGCGAGATGCCCTCGGCGCGTGCCTTGGCGCGAGCCGCACTGAGCACCACGTCATCGATGTCCAACGTCGTGCGCATCACGCAATCATAGCATCAGCGCATCAACGGGTAACCCGGGACGGATGCCCCGGGGTGATCGGTGCGGTCAGGACTATCGGGCTGTGCCTTGGTAGACGCGCATCGAAGCGGGCAGCATCGTGGCTGCCTTCTCGGTCATCGGCTCCGGCTGGTCTGCTGGCCGTTCCCATTCGCTGTCCCAGAGCAGTTCGTAGCGCAGACGGGGCCGGGTGCGCGGCAGGGTCACCTTGGCCTGCCGGGTGCCGCCGTGCAGCACGAGCAGCGCCGAGCGGCCATCGTGCCGGGCGCCGCTGAGCAGCATCTGCAGGGTCCGTTGACCCGGGTCGCTCCACCGCTCGTCGGTCATCGGCTTGCCCTTGTGGTCGAACCAGCCGACATCGGCCGACCCGTCGGGCAACACCGGTTGACCGGAGAAGTGCAGACGCTGCCGCAGCACCGGCAGATCGTGCCGCAACCGGGTCAGGAAACGGGTCGTCTCCAGCAGGTCCTGTTGCCAGGGCTCGAGCTCCCAGTCGTACCAGGACAGCTCGTTGTCCTGACAGTAGGCGTTGTTGTTGCCCTGCTGGGTGCGGCCGAACTCGTCACCACCGTTGATCATCGGCACGCCCGCCGACAACAGCAAGGTGCCCATTAGGTTGCGCATCGAGCGGCGACGCAGGGTGTGCACACCACCGTCGATCGGGCCCTCGATGCCGTGGTTCCAGGAGAAGTTGTGGTCGCCGCCGTCCCGGTTGCCCTCCATGTTGGTCTCGTTGTGTTTCCGGTTGTATGCCGTGAGGTCGGCCATCGTGAAACCATCGTGTGCGGCAACGAAATTCACTGAAGCGATCGGGCCCCGGTCGTCGCGCCCGAAGAGGTCGGCCGAACCGGCCATACGGGTGGCCAAGTCCTGCACTCCGTGGGCGGCATGGTCCCCGATGGCCCGGGCGAGATCGGACAACCAGAAGCAACGCACCCGATCCCGGAACCGGTCGTTCCACTCAGAGAAGGGCTGTGGGAAATGCCCGGTGCGCCAGCCGTGGATGCCCAGGTCCCAGGGCTCGACGATGAGCTTGGTGTTGCGCAGCACCGGGTCGGTGCGCATGGCCAGCAAGAGCGGGTGATCGGGGTGGAACTCGTGGTTGCGACCGCGTCCCAATGCCACGGCCAGGTCGAAACGGAAGCCGTCGACGTGCACCTGCTGCACCCAATAGCGCAACGAATCCAGGACCATCCGGCCGCTGACCAGGGTGCGTATGTCGAGAGTGTTGCCGCACCCGCTGACATCGATGTCTTCCCCGCGGCCGTCGAGCCGGTAGTAGTCCGGCGCGTCCAGGCCCCGCCAGCACAGTGTTGCTCCCCTGATCGACTGTTCGGCTGTGTGGTTGTAGACGACGTCGAGGATGACCTCCAGCCCGGCCTGGTGCAGGCGTTTGACCATGCCCTTGACCTCGTCGAGCACCCCCTGTGGGTCGGTGGCGGCGGCATACCGCGCATTGGGTGCGAAGAAGCCGAGCGTGTTGTAGCCCCAGAGGTTGGTCAGGCCGCGGCGCCAGGTCTCCGGCTCGGTGGTGGCAGCGTGGATCGGCAACAGTTCGATGGCCGTGACCCCGAGCGAGACCAAGTGCTCGATGGTCGCCGGGTGAGCCAGCCCGGCATACGTGCCTCGCAGACGCTCCGGCACGCCCGGCAACCGCATGGTCAGACTGCGTACGTGGGTTTCGTAGATGATCGAATCCGTCATCGGATGACGGGGTGGCCGGTCGTCGCCCCAGTCGAAGTCGTCGCGCACGACAACGTTGCGTGGCGCGAACGGTGCCGAGTCGCGCAGGTCGGCGACCATGAGGTCCTCGGGGCGCAGGTCGGCTCCGGCAGGATGGCCGAACAACTCAGGGACCCAACGGATCTCGCCGTCGATGGCCTTGGCATACGGGTCGAGCAGCAGCTTGTGGTGGTTGTAGCGAAGCCCTTCGGCCGGCCGCCACGGCCCGGTGGCGCGGAAGCCGTAGCGGGTCCCGTGCCCGACCTCGGGCACGGTGGCGAACCAGTGACCGTAGAGCCGGTGGGGCAGCGGGATGCGGCGTTCGCTCTCGCCGCTGCGGTCGCCGGGCTCGAAGAGACACAACTCGACCGAGTCGGCGTGGTTGGCGTAGACGCACACCTCCGCGCCACCGTCGCCACCGTCGATCAGCGTCACGCCCGGGGCCGGTGGGTGGTCGCGTTTGACGAGAGACGGAGCCAACATGTCCCAGAGCCTAGAACGACACTACGGTGGGGACATGACCGATCCCACATCTCTGCCCAACTTCCCGCCCCCCGAGGACGAGCATCCCCTGCGCGGCCGGGTGTTGGACGTGGTGAAGGATCTCGGGATCAACCCCAACATCGACGCCGACGGGGATGTCGCCTTCTCACTCGGTGAACCGTCGCAACAGCTGTTCGTGCGCTGCCAGGACGGCGAGTTCCCGATCATGCGGGTGTTCGGGCAATGGCAGCTGGGCGCTCCCGTCTCGGAAGACCCGCTGGAGCGGTTGATGCGCTGCAATGACTTCACGCTGCAGCTGCACGTCGCCAAGGTCAACATCGCCGGAGGCAGCCTCGTGGTCAGCTGTGATCACCTCGTGCTGCCCGAGACCGACCTGTCGGAGTTGTTCAAGGTGACCGTCGATCTGATCCTGCAGGTCGTCGGGGCATGGTTCGGATCGTGGGACGAAGGGCGCAACGACGCGCCGGGATCTGGAGGTAACGATGAGTGAGCTGGCACGACTGGAAGTCGCCGAGGGGATCGGGACCATTCGGCTGGACCGTCCGAAGATGAATGCGTTGAACATCGCGTTGCAGAACGACATCCGGGCCTGCGCCGAGGAGGCCGCCGACCGCGACGACGTCAAAGCGGTGGTCGTCTACGGCGGCGAGAAGGTGTTCGCGGCCGGCGCCGACATCAAGGAGATGCAGCCGATGTCCTACGGCGACATGGCCAAGGCCGTCGGTGGGCTGCACGCCTATGTCACCGCGGTGTCCCGGATCCCCAAGCCGACCGTCGCCGCGATCACCGGCTATGCCCTCGGCGGGGGGTGCGAGTTGGCCCTGTCGTGCGACTTCCGGGTGTGCGGTGAGTCGGCCCAGCTCGGCCAGCCCGAGGTGCTGCTCGGGGTGATCCCCGGCATGGGCGGCACCCAGCGGTTGGCCCGTCTGGTCGGCCCGACCCGGGCCAAGGATCTGTGCTTCTCGGGCCGCTTCGTCAAATCCGACGAGGCGCTGCGGATCGGGCTGGTCGACAAGGTGGTTCCGGACGACCAGGTGTATGCCGCGAGCGTCGCGTGGATGCGCAGCTTTGCCGGGGGTGCCTCGATGGCGATCGCCGCGATGAAGGACGCCATCGACCGGGGCAGCGAGATGGATTTGGAAAGCGGTCTGGCCCTGGAGCGGTCGCTGTTCACCGGGATGTTCGCCACCGAAGACCGCAGCATCGGGATGACCTCGTTCATGGAGCACGGGCCCGGCAAAGCAAGCTTCACCGGCCGCTAGACCCGACATGGGTGCGAAGGGCGAGCCGACCGAGCCCGCGGCATACGAAGAGACCTACGAGCTGGTCCTGCCGGGGGTGCGTCCCCAGCAGGCCTTCGATGCGTGGGTCGAAGGGATCGCGTGCTGGTGGGATCGGGCCCCCGGAGAGCCTGGCTCGTTGGGCGGGATGGTCATCGAACCTCGTTTAGGGGGTGGTGTCGGCCTGCGGGTCGGCGGCTACACCTACCCGTGGGGTGAGGTGACCCGCTGGGAGCCCGGTCGCGCCTTGGCCCACACCACGGCGCCCCACGACGGGCGCCCCAGCGAGCAGATCACCGTCGACTTTTTCCCCGAGGGCGACGGCACCTTGGTGCGCCTCGGCGGCGGAGCCGTGGCCGAGCTCGACACCCAGGGCCGCTCCGGACATGTGTGGGCCACCGTGCTGGCCCGGTATGCGGCATACACGCTGCGGGATGTGCCCGACCCGGACGGGCCTTCGACGCTGCGCCGGGCGGTCGCCGGGATCCGCAGACTCGGGCCATCCGATGCGCGCGGGTCGCTCGGGGCGCTCGGGCAATACGGGTCATTGCTCCCGTTCAGTGACCTCGGACCCTACGGTCTGCTCGTGCCGCTCGCGCTCAAAGATGTCCTGGCATCACTATTGCGTCGTGGTGGCCTGCTCGGTGAGACCGATACGCCCGAGGCACCCGAGCAGTCCGACGTGCTGGAGGATTCCGAGGCACCTGAGGCACGCGAGGTGCCTGAGGCTGCGGAAGCCGAGCGGCTCGACGTACTCGTCGTCTACTGCCCGGTCGAGGCGACCCAGCAAGTGCTCGCCGCGCTGTTCGCCGCCGGCGCGGGGGTGATCGGCGACTACCAGGAGTGTGCTTTCGTCAGCCGGGGCACCGGGCAGTTCCGTCCGGTGCGGCAGGCCCGCCCGAGCGTGGGTCGGGTCGGCGAGCGTGAGCAGGTCGACGAGGACCGGGTCGAGCTGACGGTGCGCCGCCGCCTGGTGCCGGCCGTGGTCGCCGCCCTTCGGCAGGCGCATCCCTATGAGGAGCCGGCCTTCCACGTGCTGCGGACCGGGTGATTCGCTCCGGTCGAGCAGACCGGGCCGGGGACGGAGTCGTCAGCAGTGACCGAAGTGTGATCTGCTCGGGGAGTGACTCATCAGCCGATCCCTGAGGCGTCTTCGCGCGCGACCGACACCTTCCAGGTCGACCTGCGCGGGATCGTCGACCTGCTCAGCCACCACCTCTACTCCAGCCCTCGCGTTTACCTGCGCGAGCTGGTGCAGAACGCTGTCGACGCCATCACCGCCCGCGCCGAGCTCGAACCCGACTGCCCCCACGAGATCGAGATCGTGCCGGCTGACGTGGCGCCGGACGGCTGCCTGCACATCCGGGATACCGGGATCGGGTTGGACGAGGCAAGTATCCGCGACGTGCTGGCGACGATCGGGGCATCCAGCAAACGCGACGAGTTGGGCTTCTCCCGGGAGAGCTTCCTCGGGCAGTTCGGGATCGGCCTGCTGTCTTGCTTCCTGGTCACCGACCGGATCCGGTTGTCGACCCGACGCGTCGGCGACGAGTCGACCTGGAGGTGGGTGGGGCACGCCGACGGCACGTATGCCGTGTCACTGGTCGCCCCCGATGATCCCGAGCATCGGCAGCAGCCGGGCACCGAGGTCGTCATCTCCCCACGCCGGTCGGCGGACTCCGAAGATCCGGCTGCTGGGCTGCTCGGTGAGCTCTCGGTGCGCACGCTGATCGAGGACTACGCGGCCTACCTGCCGGTGTCGATCAGTGTCACCGGAGCCGATGGGCCCGCTCAGCTGGCCGGGCGACGATTCTCCTGGGAAGACCCCGCGCTCACCGGTACGGACCGGCAACGCGTCGCGCGCGGTCTGGCCGTCGAACTGTTCGGCTTCGAGCCACTCGATGTCATCGAGCTGTCCGACACGGTGTCCGGCGTCCGCGGCATGGCGTTCGTGCCACCGGCGCCTGCCGGTAGTCGCGCAGCACACCGGGTCTATGCCCGGCGGATGCTCGTCGGCGACTCGGTCACCGGCATTCTGCCGGACTGGGCGTTCTTCGTCCGTGCGGTCATCGACGGCGATCGTCTCGATCTCACTGCCTCTCGAGAGTCACTGCAAGACGGTGAAGCGCTCGGTGAGGTGCGTGACCGGCTCGGGGCGTCGTTGCGCCGCTGGCTGTCCCGCACCGCCGCCACCGACCCGGGTCGGATCCGCCGCTTCCTCGCCGTGCATCATCTCGGAGCCAAGGCGATGGCCGCCGAAGACGACGAGATGCTGGAGATCGTCGCCGAGTTGCTCACCTGGGAGACCACCCGGGGCCAGTTGTCGCTCGCCGATGTCGCCGCATTGCCGGGTGGGTCGGTCATCACGTATGCCGAGTCGGTCGAGGACTTCCGCCAGATCGCCCCACTCGCGCAGGTGCTCGACCTCACGGTGCTCAACGCCGGGTATGCCTACGACGCAGCGATCCTGCGCCGATGGCTGGCCCGCCACCCCGAAACCGACTCCCGCCGGCTTGTGCCCAGTGAGCTCACGGCTCGTTTCGACGAGCTGACACCGGCCGAGGCCACGGCATACGAAAGCCTGCTTGAGGTCGCCGGCGAGGTGCTGGCTCGAGCCGGGGTCAGCCCACGGGTGCGCCGCTTCGCCCCGGCTCAGATGCACGCCGTGCTGCTCGTCGACCGATCGGCACGCCATGAGCGTGATCGCACCGAGGTGCTCGACAGCCTCGGCGACGGGCCGTGGGGACAGCTGCTCGGCGCTGTGGCGAAACCCGCGGGCAGTCCGGTGTTCGTGCTCAATGCCGAGAACCTCGATGTGCGGCGACTGGCCGATTCGCGCGACCGGGACTTGCAACGGGTCGTCGTCGAAGCCCTGTATGGGCATGCCCTGGTCGCCGGGCATCACCCGTTGCGTGCCTTCGACAGTGCGCTCGTCGCTCGGGCGCTGCCGACGCTCATCGAACGGACTCTCGACGCGGCTGCCGGAGCCCCGGGCAGCCCGGGTGCCGACTCCGGCGACGGGGGGTGGCGCCGATGACCATGCCCCAGGACTGTGACCCCGAGGTCCTCGGTCTGCTCGTCGAAGCCTCAGAGCTGCCCGACGGCCGGGCCAAGGTCGACCTGCTCGAACGAGCGCTGGCCGAAGCACAGCGGTTGGGTGGTTTCGACAACGAGTTCTGGGCCCGCACCCAGCTTGTCTCCGCCCTGTTTCACGTGCCCCGCGAACGTGCCACGCTGACCCACTACGCCTGGCTACGGCAAGCCTTGGCCACTGCGGGTGACCGGCTCGACAGCGACGATCGCATCGACGTGCTGTGGAAGCTCAAGTGGGCGATCTCTCATGTCGTGGCAACTGCGTCGATCGATCTGGCCACCGTGCAGGCCACCATCGACGATGTCGAGTCGGCTTTCCGTGACCACGGCTACGCCTTGCGCCCGATCTATGACGAACGGGCTTTCCTGGCCAACGAACTGGGTGACCCGACGGCGGCCGCAGCCGCGCTCGCTGCCTTCCGGCGTGAACCACGGGACCGGCTCTCGAACTGCCACGCCTGCGAACGCAGCTCGGAGGCGAGCTTGGTCACCGACCCGGCGGAGGCCCTTGACCTGCTCGCGCCGGTGCTGAGCGGTGAGCTGACCTGCGCCGACGAGCCCGCGTATTCGCTGGCTCATGCTGTGCACCTGTATCTCGACATCGGTGACCATGAAGCCGCCGTGGATGCCTACCGGCGTGGTTGGCCACTGATCAAGGACGAACCGAAGCTAGTCCGGCCGGCTGCCCGGATCTGCCACAGCCTGGCTCGGCTGGGCAGCGTTGACCGGGCGGTCGACGCCCTGGTGCCTCGGCTCGAGTGGCTTAAGGCCACCGACGACGACTACCACCGTGAGCATTTCGCAGCCGTTGCCGCGCTGGTGCTCGACGCGGCGATCGAGCGGGGTCTGGCACCCGAGACGATCGGTGCCCGGCCGGCTTCGGCGGTCCGTGAAGAGATGCGCTCGCTGGCCTTCACTCTGGCCGCCGCCTTCGATGCCCGCAACGGCTCCAGGGTGCACACCGGGAAGGTCGAGGCGATTCTGGCCACTGCCGTGCCGGATGTTCCGTACTTGCCTCCGCTGCGGTTGCCGGACGAGCCGGCGCAGGCCGAAGGCGCCTTTCCGGACAGTCCCACAGTGCAGTCGGATCGTGAATCCGGGCTGGTTCCGGGTGCCTCGCCCCTCGGCGTGGACGCCGGCTCGACCCTGGGCTCCGGCTCGCCCCGGTCGGCGATCGCTGACCACGCCGCCCAATTGCGCGACCGGCTCGACGTCCTCGACAGTGCCGTCGACGAACTCATCACCGCGTGGCTCACTCATCGCGACCGGCTGCTGGCCGAGGCCGCCCTCGCGCCGGACGACCCGGTGTGGGCCGACATCGCATTCCTCGATCGGGTCAGCGTCTTCGCTGACGATGCCGCGATCGCCCGCCCGATCCTCGAGCACGCCGTCCTTGCCGCACAGCGCGGTGGTGACCCGGTGCAGCGGCGACGGGCCGAGATCGAATTGCTGTTGCTCGATGCCGACTCCGACGAGGCATGGGATTCGGCCTGCACCGACGCCGAGCGGACCAGCGCCTGGCTGGAAGCCGAGCACCGGTGGGCTGATGTCGCTGATGTGTGGCGGTCAGTGGGCCGAGCCGCCCGGGAGCGCGCGGATCACGACGCCGCAGTGGCCGCGTGGGAGCGCGGCCTGACGGCACAGCGCCAGGCCGGCACGCCATTGCGGCTGGCCCTGATGGCGACGGAGCTGGCCCAGCTCGTGGCAGGCAGCGACCCGGACCGGGCCGAGGCTCTGGCCGCCGAAGCTGCCGAGATCGCGACCGCGGCCGGTCATCCGCTGCTGGTCGCGATGACCGTCGAGACCCGGGCTCGGCTGATAGCTGCGCATGGCGACCTGCAGCGGGCCCGAGGTGTCTTGGTGCAGGCACTGCCACGCGCGAGCGGAACTGCCGGTGAGGTGTCGGTGCGGTTGCTGTTGGCCGACGTCTGCATCGAGTTGGGCGACGTGGACGAGTTGGCCTGTCAAGGTGCCGCACTCATCGAGGTGGCCCGGAGCCGACGTGAGCCGGTGCTGTTGGCCCTCGGCCAGCGGCATCTCGGCCTGGCCTATGTCGAGACCGGTCGGCTCGCCGAGGCTGCCGAGCTGCTCGAGGCCGCCCTGGCTCGGGCGCGGACCGACCTGCCCGGCATGGTCGGCCCGATCGGCTGGGGTCTGGGCAACGCACTCAAGGGGACTGGCGAGCCGGGGGCCGCGCGCACGGCATACGCCACGGCCGCAACGAGTTTCGAGGCCGCCGGACGCACCGAAGAAGCAGCCTATTCGCAAGTTCGTGCCGGTGACTGCGCGTGGGATGCCGAGGACCCGGTTGCTGCCCGCGCCCACTTCGAGGGTGCGGTGCGTCTCGGCGAGCCGGTCGGTGCGGTGGAGGCGGTCGTCTCGGCGTGGCGCAGCCTCGCCGTGCTGCGCGCGCTGGACGGGCCGCTCGACGACGGACTTGCCGAGCTCGACGCGATCACCGAACGGGCTGCGGAGCTGGCTCGGCGGCACGAACAGCCCGCCCCCGGCGAGTGGCTCCAGAACCTTGCCCTCGGCATCGCCCGGCAGGGCGCCAGGATCTTGCTCCGGCACGACCGGCCCGACGATGCTGCTGCCCGCCTAGGCGCGCTGGAGCCCCGGCTCGTCGGCGAGGCGCTGGCCGTGGTGCAGGCCGAGCGGGGCAGCTACTTGGCCGCTGCCGGGCGGCTCGACGAAGCGGCACCCGTGCTCGAGACGGCGTTGTCCCAGCTAGACAGTGAGCAGCTGATCGGCCTGCGGATCGACTGCGCCGGTCGCTACGCGGAGGCGCTCGACCATGCGGGTCGCGTCGACGAGGCCGAGGCGATCTGGGCACGCTACGGGAGTGACGCGGCTCACTGATGCGCGGGGGTGCGCTGAGCTGCTACTCGTGAGTAACATCGGCGAATCGCTTTACGCGTGGCGGGTATCACGTTATTGACCCGCCGCCGCCGACCGTCTGTCCTGACAGGATGGGCGATACCCCGAGAAGCCACTCCCACCGCACACGGAAGAGGACGTCCGACATATGAAGATCGTCGTCTGCGTCAAGTACGTGCCCGACGCCCAAGCCGAGCGCACGTTCAACGCATCGGACAATACGACCGACCGCACCAACGTCGACGGGCTGCTCTCCGAGCTCGATGAGTATGCCGTCGAGGAGGCCCTGAAGATCGTCGAGGAAGGCGAGGGTGAGGTCACTGTCGTCACCATCGGCCCCGACGAGGCCAGTGACGCCGTGAAGAAGGCTCTCCAGATGGGCGCCGACAAGGGCGTGCACGTCGTCGACGAGACGATCCACGGCTCGGACGCACTGGCGACCTCGCTGCTGCTGGCCAAGGCGATCGAGAAGGCCGGCGGCGCCGACCTGGTGATGACCGGCATGAGCTCCACCGACGGGGCCATGGGTGTCGTGCCCACGATGCTCGCCGAACGGATGGGCTTGCCCGCCGCGACCTACGCCTCCGAGCTGTCGGTCGCCGACGGAAAGGTCACCGTCCGCCGTGACGGCGACGCGGCGAGCCAGACCATCGAGGCGGCGCTGCCGTGCCTCGTGTCGGTGACCGACCAGATCAACGAGCCGCGCTATCCGTCCTTCAAGGGGATCATGGCCGCCAAGAAGAAGCCCGTCGAGACGTGGGCCCTCGCCGACCTCGGGGTCGACGCGGCCGAAGTCGGCCTCGATGCGGCCTGGACCACAGTGACCTCCTTCGAGGCCCGCCCGCCGCGCCAGCAGGGCACCATCGTCACCGATGAGGGCGACGGTGGGAACAAACTCACCGGCTTCCTCGCCGAGCACAAGTTCATCTGACCGGACGAGCACGTCAACCGGGATACCCCCAGACTGCCCAAAGATTGCACAAGGAGTCACACACCATGGCTGAAGTCCTCGTCCTCGTCGATCACGTGGACGGCGCCCCGCGCAAGACCACGTCGGAGTTGCTGACGATCGCCCGCCGGCTCGGTGAGCCCTCGGCGGTGTTCATCGGCAACGGCTACGACGCCGCCAAAGACACGCTCGCGGCATACGGTGCCGAGAAGGTCTACCGCGTCGACGCCGACTTGTCCGGCTATCTCGTCGCACCCCAGGCCGAAGTGCTGGCCCAGCTCGTCGAGCAGGCCCAGCCCGCGGCCGTTCTCATCGCCTCTTCGCCCGAAGGCAAGGAGATCGCCGGTCGGCTGGCCGTGAAGACCAACTCCGGTTTGATCACCGACGCCGTCGACGTGCAGAGCGACGGTGCCGGTGGCGTGGCCACCACCCAGAGCGTCTTCGCCGGGTCGTACACGGTCAAGGCAACCGTGAGCAAAGGCACCCCGATCATCGCGGTGAAGCCCAACTCGGCTGCGCCGGAGGAAGCATCGGGGGCCGCTGCCGAGAACGCCGTCGCCTTCGAACCCTCGGCCGCCGCCAAGACCGCGGTCATCACCGAGTCCAAGCCCAAGGAGAAGTCCGGTCGCCCGGAGCTCACCGAGGCTGCCGTCGTCGTGTCCGGTGGCCGCGGCACCGGTGGCGACTTCTCCAAGGTCGAGGCTTTCGCCGACTCACTCGACGCTGCTGTCGGCGCCAGCCGGGCCGCGGTGGACGCCGGCTGGTATCCGCACAGTTCCCAGGTCGGCCAGACCGGCAAGCAGGTCAGCCCGCAGCTTTACGTGGCCTGTGGCATCTCCGGCGCCATCCAGCACCGGGCCGGCATGCAGACCTCCAAGACGATCGTGGCAGTCAACAAGGACGAAGAAGCCCCGATTTTCGAGCTGGTCGACTTCGGAGTGATCGGCGACCTGTTCGCCGTGCTCCCGCAAGCCACTGACGACGTCGTGGCCAAGAAAGGCTGACGGCACGCCGCACTCGCGGCATACTCCAACGATTGCTGGGTCCGGGCTTCGGCCTCGGGCCCAGCGTCGTCATTTGCCACCGTCGCTAGCGTCTCGGCGGAGTCTTGTGGTTGCTCGTCGATACCGGGTGGGTCCAGAGCGCCCAGCCCTAGTCGCCAGGACCGGGTCGCCCATGGGCAGTGTTGGCCAGCGCTGACTCATTGCTGACTCATTAGTCGAGTCTTTGCAATCGAGTTATCATCCACCCGCGATTGTAGGAGACGGTAGCGCGCCATCGAAAAAGACGCTTCTCCCCGTACTTCGTTCTCTTGCCGCTCGCGTCGACGAGATCAACCAGCTCCTGATTCACGTCGACTATGGCTTCGACGCTCTCGGAGCTCCAAGCTTCGATGGAAGTGGAATTGACGAACCATATATCCTCAAGCGCGTGTTGTCCGAGGCGTTTCATTTCCGCTGATTCAGTACGGAACTCAGAGCAGACGAGGCAGTCGGGGGCGAATATGCGGTCGAGAATTGCTGGGTCCGCCTCTCGGTAGGCGCGGCTGACTTCGGAAACCGAGAAACCCAGGAATAGGATCAGTCCGTCCCGAGTTCGTTCACGCGCACCCGCCGGGATCGTGACGGTCGGGGTGCTTGTGCTTGTTGAGGTGTCGGCGGGGGCGCCGGAAGTCGAGGTAAGAACCGTCGCGCTGTTCGTCGGTGGGGCCGAGTCACCCGTAGCTGTCGGTGTCGGTTCTGAAGCGCTGGTGCAGCTGGTGGTGGTCAGGGCAGCGGTGACAGCGAGGGCGATGGCAAACCTCCGCCCAGAGCTTCCCGGGCTCGTCTGTCGGGTGTGGGGCATGTGCACTCCTTCGCCGTGCCGGAAAGGCGTGGCCACCGGCTTGGTCCCTGAGGTCGTTGGCTGCGTGTGTTCTGCATTATTGCAACTCCCCATTATTGCAACTCCCCCCGGATCGGCAACGCGACTATCCCCCTGCATCTGCCTCGAGCCCCCCGCGCTGGCCACGGGGCCCGCGCTGACTTCCAGCGGGGTGGCGAGTACGCCCGGCGTGAAGAACCGCTGTTTCTTCTCGTCGGGGAGATGGTGCCGGTAGGGTAGCTGTGGTCTTGCCGTGCGTCGGGTGTGTTGTTTAGATGGTGCGCCGTGGATGTACGCGCGCTCGCCGAGCAGCCGACCCTCACCGGGAGCTTGGTGGACCTGGAGCCAACCAGCGAGCGTCACCTGGCGGGTCTACTGCCACTCTTCGCTGAGCCTGAAGAGCTCGACGGACCGCTCGGGAACGTTGCCTACGCTCGGGCCCGGCGTGCGCTGGAGGCCGCTCAGGGGCGCAGCGACCGAGCCGACTGGGCAATCGTGCTCCGGGACACGGGTCGCGTCGTGGGGGAGGCCGTGCTCTTTGATCTCGACGAGGCCAACGAGTCGATGGAGTTCCGGATCGCGCTCGTTGCCCCGGAGGTCTTCGACCGGGGCTACGGCACCGAGGTAACCCGGTTGGTGCGTAACTTCGGGTTCAGTGTTCTCGGGCTGCACCGGCTCAGCCTGCACGTGTCTGCAGCCAACTCGCGGGCGCTCCGGGTCTACGAGAAAGCCGGTTTTGTGCTCGAAGGCCGACGCCGCGCCGTCACCCGCGTTGACGGTCAGTGGATCGACGAACTGGACCTAGCGTTACTAGCGGGCGACCCACGTCCCTAGCTGGCTACCGAATCAGGCGAGCCGTCTCACTGAGCGGTCCTGTGAGTTCTCTTTGCCTTGACGGGCATATGATGTTGTGGTTACAGGCACGCGAGAGAAAGATCAGTGATGCACACGGGACTGCAAGATGTTTTTGACCGGGTCGTTGCCCGGAATCGCGGGGAAGTCGAGTTCCATCAAGCCACACGCGAAGTGCTGACGAGTTTGGAGCCGGTTGTCGAAAAGTATCCGGAATATCTGGAGACCAGATTGATCGACCGGCTATGCGAGCCGGAGCGCCAAATCATGTTCCGGGTTCCGTGGACGGACGACAAAGGCCAGGTGCACGTCAATCGCGGCTATCGGATCGAGTTCAACTCCGCTATCGGTCCCTACAAGGGTGGGCTGCGGTTTCACCCGAGTGTCTACATCGGAGTCGTCAAGTTCTTGGGTTTCGAGCAGATCTTCAAGAACTCGTTGACCGGCTTGTCCATTGGCGGCGGCAAGGGGGGTGCAGACTTCGACCCGAAGGGTCGCTCTGATGCAGAAGTCATGCGCTTCTGTCAATCCTTTATGACAGAGCTTTTCCGCCATATCGGAGAGGACACGGACGTCCCGGCGGGGGACATCGGCGTCGGTGGCCGGGAGATCGGCTACCTGTTTGGTCAATACAAGCGCCTAGCAAACAGGTGGGAAGCCGGAGTGCTTACCGGTAAGGGTCTCGAATGGGGTGGTTCCCGGGTCCGGACCGAAGCCACCGGCTATGGCACGGTCTTCTTCGCGGACGCCATGCTTGGCACCAGGGGTGAGTCCTTGGACGGAAAGCGGGTCATGGTCTCCGGTGGCGGGAACGTCGCAATCTATGCCGTTGAGAAAGCGCAACGATTGGGCGCCAAGGTGGTCGGGTTCTCCGATTCCAGCGGCTACGTCGTCGACGATGCCGGCGTCGATCTGGAGCTGCTGAAACAGATCAAGGAAGTCGAACGAGGACGAGTCGCGGACTACGTCGAGCGCCGCCCCAGCGCCGCGCTGGGCAAGAGCGGATCGATCTGGGATGTGCCGGTTGACGTGGCCCTCCCTTCGGCTACTCAGAACGAACTGAACGGCGACCACGCCAAAGCCCTGGTCAAGAACGGCGTCCAGGTGGTTGCCGAGGGTGCCAATATGCCCACCACTCCGGAGGGCGTCGACGTTTTCCGGAAGGCTGGCGTGTTGTTCGGCCCCGGCAAAGCAGCCAACGCCGGCGGCGTGGCGGTCTCGGCTCTGGAGATGCAGCAGAATGACTCTCGCGACTTTTGGAGCTTCGAATACACCGAGGAGAAGCTACGCCAGATCATGATCGGCATCCACGACAGATCCTTGGCCACCGCCGACGAATACGGCCACGCCGGAGACTATGTGTTGGGGGCCAACGTGGCCGGCTTCCTCAAGGTGGCTCACGCCATGGAAGCTTTCGGCGTGGTCTGATCCGGATTCGCGAGTCGGGCATGAGGCTTGCGCACCGGGTTGGCTAGTCAGCTCCCAGCCCAGCCTAAGATCGAGGCCGTGCCTGTCTATCTCGACCACGCCGCGACCACCCCGGTCTTCCGGGGGGTCGCGGCGGCGATGGCCGAGCAGCTTGCCCACTGCGGCAACCCCTCGTCGCTGCATACGTCTGGCCGAGCGGCCCGTCGAGTGGTCGAGGAGTCCCGGGAGCGACTGGCCGCCGCAGTTGGCGCGGGGCCGTCTGAGGTGGTCTTCACCTCCGGCGGCACCGAAGCCGACAATCTGGCAGTCGCCGGGGTTTATCGGGCCCGGCGGGCGGCGGACCCGCGCCGTCGGCGGCTGCTGGTCAGCGCGATCGAGCACCACGCGGTGCTCGACTGTGCCGAGGCACTTGCCGAGCGTGACGGCGCCGAGGTGATCCGGCTGCCGGTTGACGCCGGCGGTGTCGTGCCGGTCGAGGCGGTGCGTGCGGCCGTGCTCGCCGCCCCCGATTCGGTGGCGCTCGTGTCGGTCATGTGGGCCAACAACGAGGTCGGCGCGGTGGCGGATATCCCGGCCATCGCGGCCGTGGCGCACGAGCACGGCATACCGATGCACTCGGATGCGGTGCAAGCAGTGGGGCACCTGCCGGTCGACTTCGCCACCTGTGGCGCCGACCTGCTCGCACTCACCGGGCACAAGCTGGGCGGCCCGATCGGAGCTGGAGCACTGCTGGCGCGCCGCGACCAGGCGGTCGTGCCACTCGTGCACGGCGGCGGGCAGGAACGACAGATCCGCTCCGGCACGCTCGACGCGACCGGCGTCCTCGGGCTCTCGCTGGCGGTGGAACACGCTGTCGCACAGCTGCATTCGGAGGCCGAGCGGCTCTGCCGACTTCGCGACGACCTGATCGAAGGTGCATTGGCCGTCGCCGACGGCATCCGGGTCGGCGGCCCGTGGCGGCGCGGCGACTGGAGCTGCCGACTGGCCGGTAATGCTCACTTCATCATCGAGGGCTGCGAAGGTGATTCGTTGCTCTATCTACTCGACGCCGCCGGAGTCGAGTGCTCGACCGGATCGGCGTGCCATGCTGGCGTGCCGCAGCCCAGCCACGTCGTGCTCGCCATGGGGGTGCCCGAGCAGCAGGCCCGCGGCACTCTGCGGATCACCCTGGGGCACAGTTCGACCGAGGCCGACGTGGCGGCTTTCCTCGCGGCGCTGCCGGCGGTGATCGAGCGGGCCCGCCGGGCGGCTGGGATCGCCTGATGCGCATCGTCGCCGCGATGAGCGGCGGGGTCGATTCGGCTGTCGCTGCGGCCCGGATGATCGACGCCGGGCACGAAGTGGTCGGCGTGCACCTTGCCTTGGCACAGCGGGCCGATGTGCTGCGCGAATCGGCCCGCGGCTGCTGCACCATCGAGGATGCCGGTGACGCCCGCCGGGTGGCCGACCGGCTCGGCATCCCGTTCTACGTGTGGGACTTCGCCGAACGCTTCCGGGCTGACGTGGTCGAGGACTTCGCCCGCGAGTATGCCGCAGGCCGCACCCCTAACCCCTGCTTGCGTTGCAACGAGCGAATCAAGTTCGCGGCACTGCTCGACAAAGCCCTCGCGCTCGGTTTCGACGCGGTCGCCACCGGGCACTACGCCCGGATCGTCGAGCGGCCTACAACGCTCGGCCAGCCGGGCGACTCAGGCCAGCGTGCCAGGCTTGACCTTGGTGGCGCGGGGGTGGTGCGGCGAGAGTTGCACCGGGCGGTCGATGTGGCCAAGGACCAGTCCTACGTGCTCGGCGTGCTCGACGACGCCCAACTCGCCCGGTCGTTCTTCCCGCTCGGCGACTCGGCCAAGACCGAAGTGCGGGCCGAGGCGGCCCGGCGCGGGTTCACTGTCGCTGCCAAACCCGACTCACACGACATCTGTTTCATCCCCGACGGCGACACCCAAGGTTGGTTGACCAACCGGTTCGGTGCGCAGTCCGGGGAGATCCGCGACGAGCGTGGTGCGGTAGTCGGATCACACTCCGGTGCATACGGATTCACGATCGGTCAACGCAAGGGCCTGCACTTGCGCCGCCCGGCTGCCGACGGACGACCGCGTTATGTGCGCTCGGTCGACACGGAGACCAACACCGTCGTCGTCGCTCCCGCCGAGTTGCTCGGAGTCAGGGAGATCGTCGCCGACCACGTGCGTTGGTGTGGACCGCCGTTGACGGAGCAATCGCAGCGTCGTGGCCCGTTGCGTCTCGGTGCCCAATTGCGTGCCCACGCCCCGGAGGTGCCGGTGTGGGTCGAGGTGGCGCACGCTGACGCGGATGCGAACCCGAGTGATGCTGCCGGCCCGGCGAGCCCTGCGACGACGTTGACCGTCCGGCTCGACGAGCCGGTCCGGGGCGTAGCACCGGGGCAGTCGGTCGTGCTCTACGACGGCACCCGGGTGGTCGGCTCCGGCACGATCAGCCGCACCGGGTGATCCGGGTGATCCTGGGAAGTGATGCCACTAGGCCGACAGGTCCGCGAGACTTCTCGTTCCTGCGAGTTGCGAACGAAGCCGTCTGACCGAACCTGACAAACACGCAGCTGACGTCAAGCGGGGCCACAGGGTTCTGGCAGCCCAGCAGCTCAAGATTGACTGAGAGGTGAGCGGAACTCGCGCGGGTGCCCCCGCTCGGGCTGGATCGGTCAGCCGCGACCGAGATCCCTACGGGTGCGAGCTCTTGGCTCTACCGCTCGGCATTGAGGAGGGGCTCATAGCTACTGCGAATCGGGCCGGGAAGGGGCCGATTCGGTAGTTGAGAAAGCTTGCTTCTGCATCATTCCTTTCTTATGCCCATATATAAATGACTTGCCCCGGAACTCCGTAATGTAGGACTTGAACAAGTCGCGGGGGACGGGCAGTACGGGCTGTTGCCGATGGGTTCTTGAGCGCTTATGTGCGTTGATATACCGTTGCCCAGCCGGGGTGAGTGAGAGGTCTCGCTCGCGTTCCCGGACTGTCTCGGCGACCAGGCCGGCGCGCTCGAGCCGATTCACCAAGTGAGAGAAGTTCGACGGGGTCACAGACGGGGTCACATCGACCGCTTCCCGGACGGTTTCTGCGGCGATGCGACCACGGGCCGCGAGTAGCTCGAGTAGTTTCTGGGCGCGGTCGCCGAAGCTCCGCATGATCATTGGCACCGCAGCAGCGTCGTTGGCCATCGCCGCGGTGGTCAGTAACTCCGCCCATTCGTTCACTGAACGACCCGCCTCAGGCCCGAGGTCGTTGCTGAGTTGCGACAGGGCTCGCGCACCTTCGGTGATTTCGGTCGTCGTTCCTTGGCGGATCGTTGCGACGACTTGGTCGGCGAGCAGGGCGACCAACTCCTCCGGGTCGACTCCATCGGTGCGTGCGACCTCGACGAGAGTCGGCAAGTCAGCGTCCATCCAAGGACTGAGGTCGATCGGCACGGTTTCTCCTTGCCCGGCCCCGCGTCCGGGCTCTGCAGGTGTTGCCAAGTATTGCCGGGAGACATCTGTATTATAGCTAATTCTGACGATCGGAGTTGGCTTCGCGTTGACTCAGCTGAGAGGCCCGGGGCCCGCCTGAGGCACGGGCGCCTCGGCCCGACGTACCACCACGATCACATTGTCTCGCAACTCTCTCGGAAACACTCTAGGCATGGTCGTCATCCTCCCTGCCAGGACTGACAGTCCTCATAAGCTCGGTGTCAACCAGACCTTGGACAGACCCCGAGTCAACGACTCACCCTTCGCGGGCACCTTGACATGAGTCATCGGGGGCTTCGACCATCGGCCAGCCGGAGACAGTCTCGCGGTAGGCGACGAAACAGTCAGCCCCGTCGCATGGTCGAGCTTCGCTGGCCGGCCTGTTCGCGACGGCGGTGACCGTCTTGTGCCAGCGGTTGAGTTGCTCAGCGGCTTTGAGGTGCGGTTTGGTCTTGTCGCTCAACGACGGCACGGCCACGAGTGCCGGGCGGGCATCGGAGATGAGCCGGTGACCGATCAGGTGGAAGAGATCAAGGCAGATCACCGGCATGACGACCCCGATCGGTGTGACGATCAAAGGGAGTCGGTCGTTCTCGCCGGCGATCTGGGTTGCCTCGCGGACTAGGTGGCTGCGCGTGTCGTCGTCGAAAGCGGCGTAGGTCGTGCGCTTGGCGCAGCATGCGATGATCTCACCCCGCTGGTCGATGACGACCGCTTCGTTGCGAGCCAGGGCGCTGCCGGGCGCAGGATCGCCGTGCGTGAGCCCCACGACTGCCAATGCCGGCCGATCGCTTTGCTCGAGTAGCTCGCACAGCGCCGCCGGGCTTACTGTCAACTCGGGCAGGGTGAGCACGGCGACCTCGGCACGGCCCGCGTCGGCGTATATCCGCTTCAGTTCGGCAACGATCGTGTCGTCGTTCGAGCCTGGACCGACGGTGATCAACCCGTTGCGGACGGCGCGCATGGTCCCCATTGGGACGGCTGCCGGGCTAGCGGAGCGGACTCTGACGACCCGCTTTGGGTGGCCCGCAGCTTGGTTTTCCAGGTGGTTCTCCAGGGTGGTGCGGCTCGGGCCTTTGAGGTCGATGACGTCGTAGAGATCTGCATCGATGACCGTGCCGAAACGAAACCAGGGTGCCCGCCCGGCACTCTGTTCCTCGGGCCCGATTGTGCGATCATCCTCGTCGTCGAGCACGTCTTGGACGATGGTGCGTCGGGGCACACACCCCCAGGTGCGTCCGTTGAGTTTGACAGGGTACCGGGAGAACCACTCCCCTTTTTCGAAGAGTTTTTGGTCGAGGGCTACTGCGAGCCGTAGCAACTCGATGCCCAAGGTGACGGACTCGTACCTCTTAGTGAGGCGCAGTTCAGCCATGACCTCTTTGAGGTTCTTGGCAGTCGTCTCGAAGGGTTCACGCGCGGGCAGGATTCCGTCGTGGTGGTCCGTCACGGCATTGGCGAGGTCGCCGAGTCGCCCATCCGTCAACGCGTGCCAGAGCCGCACATACCAGACAACGGCACTGTGTTTCTCATCAAGTTCGTTGAGCGTTGTCTCGGCCCATTTCATACCGGCGATTCTGGCATGTCGTCTCGAAAGCCGACATGTCGGGGCGCGCACCCCAGCAGGACAGCATGGTCGGGCAACACGTTTGCGGCGACTCGTCATGGGCCCGGCGTGGCGGGCGGGTAGCGTCAGAGCATGAGCGATATCTTCACTCGATCCCGCGTCGCCTGGTCGATGTCATGACGACCGCTACCGGGATCGGGTCCTGGCCGGGGCAGGACGTGCGCGAGCCACTGCGGATCGTGCGGGAGCTGCTCGGCGGCTTGGACCCCGACTCCGACGGGGTGACCGGACTGCCCTATTTGCCGGAGCTTCCCGGTCGAGGCCCCGGCGGCGACCTCATCGGCCGCACCGCCGGGTTGCTCGTGGACCTGCCGGTCGACCTCCAGCCAGCCGGTTGGCGTCTCGTCGATCGGCCCGGCCGTGACCTGCAACGCACTGCGGCCTTCTGGCGCGAAGACCTCGACGTGCTCGCCGAGACCTTCGACGGGTATGCCGGTCAGCTCAAGCTCGCGGTCGCCGGACCCTGGACTCTCGCCGCCGGGCTTTGGCTGCCCCGCGGAGAGCGGGCCGTCGTCGACCCCAGCGCCGCCCGCGACCTCACCGAGTCGCTAGCCGAAGGCCTGCGTGGCCTGCTCACCACCGTTGCTGGGCACCTACCCGGTGCCGAGCTCGTCGTGCAGATCGACGAGCCGAGCCTGCCGACGGTGCTGGCCGGACGGCTGCCGACCGCATCCGGCTACGGACGCCTCCCCGCCGTCGATCCCCAAGTCGTTCTCCCGACGATCCAGACCGTCCTCGAAGCCGCAGGGGAGCGGCATACCCTCGTGCATTGTTGCGACCGCCAGCCGCCGCAGACGCTGCTACGCCGGGCGGGCGCCGGCGGTCTGGCCTTCGACACCGCGTTGCTCACCCCGGCCGGCTGGGAGGGGCTGGCCGTCGCGGCGGAGGAAGGCCGACGGGTCTACCTCGGGTGCGTGCCGACCACCGGGGCACTCCCGTCGGTCGCCGACCTCGCCGCCGACGTCGCGCAAGCCTGGGCCCGCTTGGGTATGCCGAGCGCCGGGCTCGCCGACCTCGCGGTTACCCCGTCCTGCGGGCTGGCCGGTGCCACTGCTGCCGAGGCGATCGAGCGGCAACGGCGGTGCGTCGAGGTGGCCCGAGCGCTTGCCGACCGCGCCGTCTCGTGAAGGCAGGGCACTCGACCGGTCACGACGTGGTCGCGGGAGCGCTTCGGACCCCGACAGGAAACACCTCGTGGCGTCGCCGATGTCCGTCCGCCGTGCGCTGCTAAACGAAGCAGAGCGGCCGTGCTTGGTGCCAATCCGCTGGCTTCATGCGTTGGTGATGGTGTTCTTCGGGCAGCCCGGTTTCACCCCTAAACACGGTAGGGCAGTGGTAGCGCGCAGTAATCCGCTGGTTTGACGTGTTTGAAAACGCTTCTGAGCCGATCGGCGACTCCCGGGGCAGTCCAGAGGGCGACCCAGGAATCTGCAGTGGCCGCCTAGGTGCACGAAACCGGCGCCCGAATGACGGTTTCGTGCGGGTCACAGATCGGCCGGCTTCTACAGGTTCGTCGCAGCCGTATAGGCATCCGCATCCAGCGAAGTGCACACCTCAGTGCCAGCCCGCTACGGACGTTCGCCGATCTGTGGCCGGCGGCTCGAATCCTCAGGGGTGCGGGTGTCTCCGGTCAGTAGACGATGTCTGGGTCGCCGGGCGTAAGTGCCGAGTGTGAGACGAACTCCTCGAAGGAGATGTTCCAGTCGGTCCAGCCGTTGCCCCGCTTGAGCGGGCGCCCACTGCCGACGAACTCGACCGGGTCGCCGATTCTGAGGTTCTCGAAGAGCCACTCCCCGTTCGCCGGGCTGACGTTGGTGCAACCGTGGCTGACATTGGCCCGGCCCTGACTGCCGACCGACCACGGGGCCGAGTGGATGAACTCGCCGGACCAGGTGACCCTCATCGCCCAGTCGACCGGCGTGTTGTAGTAGTCGGGGTCGTCTTTCTCGATGCCGATGGTCTCGGCGTCCATGACCATGTGGTCACGTTTCTCGATGATCACCTTGATGCCATCCCGGGTCGCGTCGCCGGCACGGCCACCGCTGATCGGCACGGTGCGCACGAGCTCACCGTTCTGGAAGACCTCCATTTGGTGGGTCGAGCCGACATCGGCCCGCGCCGTGGTGGCGACCGGCCTGACGGTGAACGAGCCTTTTGCATCCGATCGTCCATAGCGGCCCTTGCCGACGTCGATGCCGTTGATGTTGGCGTTGACTTTCACAGTGGTGCCTGGTTTCCAGTACTCCACCGGTCGATAGTGGATCTCGTTGTCTCGAAACCAGCCCCAGCCGCCCGGCTGCGGGGGGTCGGAGATGACCTCCAGACTGCGCTCGACGTCGATCTTGTTCTTGATGGGCTTACTGAATGAGATGATGACCGGCATGGCGATGCCGACCGTATTGCCGTTCATGCTGACCGCCGCGGTCACCTGATCGGAGTCGCTGAGCGTGTGGGTCGTGAAGCTGCGGGTCTCGGTGGTGGTCTCGCCGTCACCGTTGCGAGCTACCACGCTAAGCGAGTATGCCGTCGCCGGCTCCAGACGCTGCTCAGCGCTCCACGACGACCCGTCGTCGGCCAGTTTGCCGCGGAGGTCGACGCGGCCTTCCTTGGGATCGCTGTAGGTCAGGGTGACTTCGTCGAGCTCGCCGTGGATCGCGGTCACATTGACGAGGCGGCTGACAGGCACATCGGTGGCCCCGTCGTCGACATTGCTGCCGAGGATGACCGGAGGCTGCTTCGTGGCTGACGCTGTGGCCGCTGGGTCGGCCCCATCGTCGGACGCAGCAGCATTCGAGCAGCCAGCCGCGAGAGCAAAGATCGCACCCGCCGCAACCAGACGCAGCAGGCGCGAAGAGCGGACGTCTCCGGAGGTGATCCGGGAGGGGGTGGCCAGGCTTCGGGCAAATAGACGCATCAAGAGATCCCCTAGTGTTAAGCAACGCGACGAGGGCCCAGGAAGCCCGAATGACCAGTATCCGATGCTTGCCCGCCTTTCGGCAACTCGAAACCCCATCTATCACCCGGCTTGCCGGCTGACCGGAGCTTGCCAGTCCGTGCCGCGACCGCCGATGGATGACGGCTGTCGGGCCGGTGGGAGAGGATGGCGTCGTGCCAGAACAGCCGAGCGACACCCCGCAGACCGACTCTCCTGAGGGGTCATCGGGCTCGTCGGTTGCTTCGGTGGAACGTGACTGGGCAGAGCTGGCCGCCGAGGTGCGTCAGCACCAGTTCGCCTACCACGTGCAGGACGCGCCGACGATCTCCGACGGCGAATACGACCGGTTGATGCGCCGTCTGGAGCGGCTCGAGCACGACCACCCCGAGTTGCGCCACCCCGACAGTCCGACGCAGCAGGTCGGGGCACCGGTCTTCGAGACCGGTTTCGAGGCCGTCGATCACCTGGAGCGGATGCTCAGCCTCGACAATGCGTTCAGCGACGACGAGCTGGCGGCCTGGGCGGCCCGTGTCGCGCGAGAGGTCGAAGCAACCGGCGCGGACCCGGCATATCACTTCCTCTGCGAGCCGAAGATCGACGGGCTCGCGGTCAACCTGCTCTACGAGGGTGGCCGCCTGGTGCGGGCATTGACTCGCGGCGACGGACGCACCGGTGAAGACGTCACCCTCAACGTACGCACGATCACCGGGGTGCCGAGCCACCTGACCGGTGACGACGTGCCCGAGCTGGTCGAAGTGCGCGGCGAGGTGTTCTTCCCGGTCGAAGCCTTCGCTGAGCTCAATGCCAGCCTCGTCGAAGCCCACAAGGCACCCTTCGCCAATCCGCGCAACGCTGCGGCAGGGTCGTTGCGGCAGAAAGACCCCCGGGTCACCAAGTCACGTCCGTTGCGGTTGCTCGTGCATGGTCTCGGGGCACATCGAGGTTTCGAGGTGGCCCGGCAGAGCGAGGCGTATGCCGCGTTCGCGCGGTGGGGCTTGCCGACGTCGAGCCATTGGCAGGTCGTCGACACGCTCGCCGGGGTGTCCGCGCTGATCGCCTACTTCGGCGAGCATCGGCACTCGGTCGTGCACGAGATCGACGGTGTCGTCGTCAAGGTCGACGAGGTCAGTGTGCAACGAGCCCTGGGCGCGACCTCCCGGGCTCCGCGGTGGGCGATCGCGTTCAAGTACCCGCCCGAGGAGGTCACGACGACGCTGCTCGACATCAAGGTGGGAGTGGGCCGCACCGGTCGAGTCACCCCCTACGGCGTGATGGCACCGGTGTTGGTCAGCGGCTCGATAGTGGAGAACGCGACCCTGCACAACGCCGGTGAAGTCAAACGCAAGGGTGTGCTCATCGGCGACACGGTCGTGTTGCGTAAGGCCGGCGATGTCATCCCGGAGATCGTCGGGCCAGTCGTCGAGTCACGAAAAGGCCGGGAGCCCGAGCTGCGCGAGTTCGTCATGCCCACCGAATGCCCCGAGTGCGGCGCCACCCTCGCCCCGGCCAAGGAGGGCGACAAGGATATTCGGTGCCCCAATGCCCGCTCCTGTCCGGCCCAATTGCGTGAGCGGCTGTTCGGGCTGGCATCCCGGGGGGCATTCGACATCGAGGCGCTGGGGTGGGAAGGCGCCGGTGCGTTGCTGGAGGCCGGAGTGCTCCACGATCCGGAGCTCGGGGGGCCCTGCGAGTCGATGCTCTTCTGCCTCGACACCGACCAACTCGCTCGGGTGGCGTTGTATACACGAACGGCGAAGAAGTCCGATACGCCGGATGACGTACGCGCGGGCCGGGTGCTCTCGGCCAACGGCACCAGACTGCTCGACAACCTCGACCAGGCCAAGACCCAGCCGCTGTGGCGGGTGCTGGTCGCGTTGTCGATCCGTCATGTCGGCCCGACCGCAGCCCGAGCATTGGCCGCACACTTCGGCTCGATCGAGGCGATCCGGGCCGCCGCTACCGACGAGCTGGCCAGCGTCGACGGCGTGGGCGGGATCATAGCCGAGTCGGTGCGCGAATGGTTCCACGGCGAAGACAACGATTGGCATCGCCGGATCATCGAGCTCTGGGCCGCCGCCGGTGTCCGGATGGCTGACGAAGCCGCCACGGCCACGCCCCGCACCCTGGACGGTAAAACCGTCGTGGTCACCGGTTCCCTCGAACACTTCACCCGCGACGGCGCCAAGGAGGCGATCATCGCGCGCGGCGGCAAGGCAGCCGGGTCGGTCAGCTCCCGCACCGACTACGTCGTCGTCGGCCCTGGCGCCGGAGTCAAAGAAGCCAAGGCACGCGACCTCGGGCTGACCATCCTCGACGAGGCCGGCTTCGAACGACTGCTGCAGACCGGCTCGCCGGAGTAAACCTGGCCGACCCGCTCACCGATTCGACCGACCGGATCGAGCACCGTGGTGCCCGGGCATTGCTTGCTCTCCGGTGGACCGCCCGGTGTCGGGCACTCCTCTCGTCGGACTGACGAGAAACACCTAGAATGCCCGGATGAAGACCACGTCGCCCGGCAAGTCAGGCAAGACCGGCAAGTCAGGCAAGACCGGCAAGCCAGGCAAAACCAGCAAGTCCGGCAAAACCGGCAAGTCCGGCAAGACCGTCAAGTCGGGTAAGCCTGTCAAAGCCGACAAGCCGGGTATGGACGGCAAGCGGGGTGGCTCCACCAAGTCCGGCAAATCCGGCAAGTCCGGCAAATCTGACAAATCCGACAAGGTCGTGAAGTCGAGCAAGGCGGGCAAATCTGCGAAGAGGACGAAACCGGACAAGCCGGTGAAGGCCACGAAACTGGGCGAGCCGGGCGCGTCGCACTCGCCGCCCGGCGTTGCGGCATACCCTGCTCTTGCGGTGACTGTCGACCTCGTGGTGTTGACGATTCGTTCCGGAGCCCTGCACGTGCTGCTCGTCGAGCGCGGCGAGCAGCCCTACCGCGGGCAGCTCGCTCTCCCAGGTGGCTTCCTGCGGATCGACGAGAGCCTGCGTGACGCGGCGCACCGCGAGTTGGCTGCCCACACCGGGTTGGGTCTCGCTCGGGCCGGTCACCTCGAACAACTTGGCAGTTACGGTCGGCCCGATCGGGATCCCCGGATGCGCACGGTGTCGGTGGCCTACCTGGCACTGGTGCCGCAGCTGCCCGAGTCGGTAGCCGGCCCGGTAGCCGACACGGACCCCGCAATCGCCCGCTGGGTGCCGGTCGGGGACTTGACCACCACCAGCGGCCCGGCACCGCTCGCCTTCGACCACGACGCCATCCTCGCCGACGGCGTGCAACGGGCCCGGGCGAAGCTCGAATACACCGCCCTGGCCACGGTCTTCTGCCCGCCGGAATTCACCATCTCTCAGCTGCGAGAGGTCTACGAAACGGTCTGGGGACACGCCGTGGATCCACGCAACTTCCACCGCAAGGCCACCCGAACCGTGGGCCTGCTCGAACCCACCGGTCGGCGGACCAGCGGCGAGACCGGCCGGCCGGCGCAGCTCTACCGGCGCGGCACTACCGATGTCATCGATCCGCCCCTGAACCGCAGCTGACCCGCACTCGGCCCGGCGGTCGGCACGCCCGGCCGTCACGGTCACCTACGCCTCGACCAGCGCCTGCGTGCGGAGAACTCGTCTTCGGTCAGCTGGCTCCCGGTGTCGGCGGATAGCGCGTCTTAGGATGCCGCTATGTCCGATCTGTCCCGCGACGATGTCGCGCACTTGGCCAAGCTGGCCCGGATCGAGTTGACCGACGTCGAGCTCGATCGTTTCCTCGGCGAGTTGTCGGTCATCCTCGACTCGGTCGCCCTGGTGCAGCAGGCCCCGACCGAGGGTGTCGAGCCGATGTCGCACCCGATGCCGTTGACCAACGTCAGCCGCCCCGATGTCGTCACCCCCGGGCTGACCGCCGAGCAAGCGCTCGCCGGGGCACCGGTCGGCGAAGAGGGCCGCTTCATGGTGCCGCGCATCCTGGACGAGGAGTGAGCCGGGTGACAGACCACGACCGGTTGGTCCGCCAAAGTGCTGCCGCGATGGCCGACGCCTTGGCTCGCGGCGAGGTGAGCGCGGTCGAATTGACCTCGGCACACCTCGACCGGATCGACGCCGTCGACGGCGCGGTGCACGCCTTCGTGCACGTCGACTACGAAGGCGCTATCGCCCAAGCACGGGCGGTCGACGAACGCCGCGCGGCTGGTGACGACCTGCACGTGTTAGCCGGCGTGCCGGTGGCCGTCAAGGACGTCATCGCAACGGCCGGCCTGCCGACGACCTGCGGGAGCAAGATCCTCGAAGGCTGGGTGCCGCCCTATGACGCCACCCTCGTTGCCAAACTCCGTCGTGCCGGGATGCCGATCCTGGGCAAAACCAACATGGACGAATTCGCGATGGGCTCCTCGACCGAGCACTCGGCATACGGACCCACTCGGAACCCATGGGACCTGAACCGGATTCCGGGTGGCTCCGGTGGTGGCTCCGCGGCGGCAGTCGGAGCCTTCGAAGCACCGCTGGCCATCGGCACCGACACAGGTGGTTCGATCCGCCAGCCGGCTGCGGTCACCGGCACGGTCGGCACCAAACCGACCTATGGGGGAGTGTCGCGCTACGGGGTCGTCGCCCTCGCCTCCAGCCTCGACCAGGCCGGGCCGTGCGCCCGATCAGTGCTCGACACGGCGCTGCTGCATTCGGTGATCGGTGGCCATGACCCCCGCGATTCGACCTCCATTCAGGCTCCGGTGCCCCCGGTCATGCGGGCGGCACAGCTGGCTGACGTGTCGGGAACGCGGGTCGGGGTCGTGCGCCAGTTGACCGGAGACGGCTATCAGGCCGGGGTTCAGGCCAATTTCGACACTGCGGTCGCTCTGCTCGTCGAGGCCGGTGCCGAGGTCGTCGAGGTCGACTGCCCGAATTTCGCCTTCGCGCTGGCCGCCTACTACCTCATCCTGCCGTCGGAGGCCTCCTCGAACCTGGCCAGGTTCGATGCGATGCGCTACGGCCTGCGGGTGCTGCCCGACGGCGACCCGAGCGCCGAGCAGGTCATGTCCGCCACTCGTGAGGCCGGCTTCGGTGCCGAGGTGAAACGCCGGATCATCCTGGGCACGTACGCCTTGTCGGCCGGCTATTTCGACGCCTACTACGGCCGGGCGCAGAAGGTCCGCCGGCTGATCGCCGACGACTTCGCGACGGCTTTCGAGACAGCTGATGTGCTCGTCTCTCCGACCGCGCCGACGACCGCCTTCGAGATCGGGGAGAAGCTGGACGATCCGCTGGCCATGTATCTCAACGACGTCGCGACCATCCCGGCCAACCTGGCCGGCATCCCCGGCATCAGCCTGCCCACCGGGTTGGCGCCGGAGGACAGCTTGCCGACCGGCATACAGATCCTCGCCCCGGCAATGGCCGACGAGCGGCTGTATGCCGTGGGCGCGGCCCTCGAACGGGCGTTGACGGCGACCTGGGGCGGGCATCTGCTCGAGCGAGCGCCGAGGCTCGGCGGGAAGGAGCAGTCATGACCACGTCAACCGGGCCGGGCGAGGTCTCCAACACCGCCACCAGTGGCGACGCTGTGCTGAGCTATAACGACACCGTCGCGGCATACGATCCGGTGCTCGGGCTCGAGGTGCACGTCGAGCTGGGCACCGCGACGAAGATGTTCTGCGGCTGCCCGACCGAGTTCGGAGCCGAGCCCAACACCCAGGTCTGCCCGGTCTGTCTCGGGTTGCCCGGCTCACTCCCGGTGGTCAACGAGATCGGGGTCGAGTCAGCGGTCCGGATCGGGCTCGCGCTCAACTGCCAGATCGCCTCGTGGTGCCGGTTCGCGCGGAAGAACTACTTCTATCCGGACATGCCCAAGAACTTCCAGACCAGTCAATACGACGAGCCGATCGCCTTCGACGGCTACCTCGACGTCGAATACCCGGACGCCAACGGCCAGACTCAGGTCTACCGGGTGCACATCGAGCGAGCCCATATGGAGGAGGACACCGGCAAGTCCACCCACGTCGGCGGGGCGACCGGTCGCATTCACGGCGCCGACTACTCGCTGGTGGACTACAACCGAGCCGGCATACCGCTCATCGAGATCGTCACCAAACCCATGGAGGGAGTGGGGGAGCGGGCTCCGGAGATCGCCCGGGCCTACGTCGCCGCCTTGCGCGACCTGCTGCGTGCGCTCCAGGTCTCCGACGTCAAGATGGAGCAGGGATCGCTACGTTGCGACGCCAACGTCTCGTTGCGGCCCAAGGCCGCAGAAGGGTCCGACAGCCCCGAGCAGCAGCAGGTGCCCCTGGGGACCCGCACCGAGACCAAGAACGTCAACTCGTTGCGTTCCGTCGAGCGAGCGGTCCGCTACGAGATGACCCGGCACGCCGCAGTGCTGGCCAGCGGTGGGTCGGTGGTCCAAGAGACGCGACACTGGCACGAAGACACCGGCGAGACAACCTCGGGCCGTGAGAAGTCCGACGCCGAGGACTACCGCTACTTCCCCGAGCCCGACCTGGTGCCGATCGCCCCGAGCCCCGAGACCATCGAGCGACTGCGGGCCACACTGCCCGAGCAACCGATCGCCCGGCGCCGACGGCTGCAGCAGGAATGGGGCTTCTCCGATCTCGAGATGCGCGATGTCGTCAATGCTGGGGCCGTCGAGCTCATCGAGGCCACGGTCGCGGCCGGTGCCAGACCGGCCGGGGCCCGGAAGTGGTGGTCGGGCGAGATCGCACGCCGAGCCAACAGTGAGGACAAGCAGCTGACCGGCTTCGGGATAACGCCGCAGATGATCGCCGAGCTCGACGGGCTCGTGCAGAGCGGGCGCTTGAACGACTCGATGGCCCGGCAGGTCTTCGACGGGATGCTTGCCGGCGAAGGCAACGCGACCGCGATCGCTGACCGGCGTAGCTTGGCTCTCGTGCAGGATGACGATGCGCTCGGTGCTGCCGTCGACGAGGTGATCGCCGCGAACGCCGGGATCGTCGAGAAGATCCGTGGCGGCAAGGCCCAGGCTGTTGGTGCGCTGATCGGCCAGGTCATGAAGAAGATGTCCGGCCAGGCCGACGCCGCCCGCGTGCGCGAGCTCATCCTCGAACGAGTCGGCGGTTCCTGACCGGTCTCGTTCCGTGCCAGGTCAGGTGTTGCATCTACTCTCGTGGGCATGACGACGAACGAGAGTGCCCACCAGCTGCCGCCTTACCACGTCGCCGACCTGCTCGATGTGCTCGATTTGCGTGAGACGGGCACGCTCGAGCTGTCGGTCCAGGCGGAGCCCGCCGATCCGCAGCTGGCGTTGCCGCCGGGCCGAGCCCGGGTTTTCTCCGGTCCGAGCCAGAAGCAGCGTTATGAGCGCACCTTCGGGGGGCAACTGCTGGCCCAGGCGATTGTCGCCGCCTCGCGCACGGTGACCGATGCTGCCGGGCCGGGTCGCACGATCGCGTCGATGCACACGATCTTCCTGGCCGGCGGTGACGACACCCGGGAGATCCGGTATGCCGTCGAGCCGCTCTCGGACGGACGCTCCTTCTCGACCCGGCGGGTGCTCGTCATGCAGGACGGTCGGATACTGTCGGTCGGCCTCGCGGTGTTCCAAGAGGCCGGGCCACCCACTCTGATGGAGCATCAGGAGCCGGCCCCGGAGGTGCCCGACGCCGAGAGTCTGCGGAACGTTGCTGCGGCGCTCGAGGGTGTGCCTGAGCCTTATGCGCCCGTGTGTATCCTGCACGGCCCTATCGAACTGCGGCACGTCGAGGGTAACCTCTACGCCGGTCCCGACCCGACGCCGAGTAGCCGCCAGGGCGTCTGGCTCCGGTCGCGACGTGAGTTGCCTGACGATCCGGCGATTCACGCTGCCTTCCTCGCCTATGCCTCCGACTATTCGATCCTCGAGTCGGTGCTTCGTCGGCACGATACGAGTTGGAACGACCCGCGACTGCGCCAGGCCAGCTTGGATCACACGATCTGGTTCCATCGTTTCGGGCGGGCCGACGAGTGGGTCCTGCACGCCGGGCACAGTCCGTCGGCATCCGGAGGACGGGGGCTGGGGCTGGGCCGCATGTATGCCATGGACGGCACGTTGCTTGCCTCGATCGCGCAGGAAGGAATGCTGCGCCTCAAGGAGTGAGCCGAGCTCGGCGATGCCGGGTCCCCCTAGGATCGATTGAGATCGATGCTTCACACTGACCAGATGGCCACGACGAAGCAGCAGCATGCCGGCGATCCTGAAGACGTGGGCGAGGCCGCCACCGGTGGTTTCGTGGACCGCGACCTGCTGATCCGGATCGGCCACGACGAACTGCTGATCCGCCGCCGCTACGAGACGTTGTCGATCATCAACGACATCCTGGCCGGGGTGATGTTCGTCGTCGGGAGCGTGTTGTTCTTCTCTCCCAGCACCGCTGTCGCCGGCACCTGGCTCTTCGTCATCGGCTCGGTGAGCATGCTCCTTCGACCCACTATCCGCCTGACCCGGCGGTTCCACCTGATCCGGGCCTGCGGGGACGGGGACAGAGCCGGTGCACATGAGACCTCGATGGACTTCTGACCGGCTGGGCCGGTGAGATGACACACTCGGGACATGAGCGAGCGGAACAGACGCCTGCTGCTGCTGCGGCACGCCGTCGCCGAGCAAACCAGCGGCATCGATGACGCGAGCCGTCGGTTGACCGACCGCGGGCGTCGCGACGCCATGGAAGTCGGTCGTTGGCTTGCCGACCGGCAGATCACCTGTGACATCGTCTTCTGCTCGTCCTCGATGCGCACCCGAGACACCTGGGCGGCGGCCACCGACGGGGGAGCCACGGCCGACGTGGTGCAGGTGCGGCGAGAACTCTACGACGGTGGCACCCGCGGGGTCCTTGAGGTGCTGCACACCGAGGCCGCGGACGCCGGCACGGTCCTGGTCGTCGGGCATGCTCCGACCATGCCGTCCCTGGTGGCGACGCTCACCGACAGTGCCGGCTCGACCACCGCCCAGGCGGCACTGGCCCAGGGCTACCCGACCAGTGCGCTGGCCGTGTTGCGGTATGCCGGGGACTGGCTCGCTTTGGCTCCGCGCACCTGCGTCTTGGACGATTTCTACATCGGCCGGGGTTGACCCCGACGGCTGCACCCCGCCGCGGCGCGGCATAGCCTGGCCCTTATCGTGCCGCCGATCGTTGTCTGTCGCCCCGGAGGGTTCCATGCCCGAGCTTCGCTCCCGCACCACCACCCACGGCCGGAACATGGCCGGGGCCCGGGCGTTGTGGCGGGCCACCGGTCTCACCGACAACGACTTCGGCAAGCCGATCATCGCGATCGCTAACTCCTACACCCAGTTCGTCCCTGGGCACGTGCACCTCAAGGATCTCGGCGACCTGGTCGCCGGCGCGGTGCGCGAGGCCGGGGGAGTGGCCCGCGAATTCAACACCATCGCCGTCGACGACGGCATCGCGATGGGGCACCATGGCATGCTCTACAGTCTGCCCAGCCGCGAAATCATCGCCGACAGTGTCGAATACATGGTCAATGCGCATGCCGCGGACGCTCTCGTGTGCATCAGCAACTGCGACAAGATCACCCCGGGCATGTTCTTGGCGGCGCTGCGGCTCAACGTGCCGACGGTGTTCGTCAGCGGCGGACCGATGGAGGCCGGCAAAGCGGTGATCGGCTCCGATGGCACCGTTGACACAGCCCCGCAACGCCTCGACCTCGTCGACGCGATGGTCAAAGCGGTCGACGCTTCGGTGTCCGATTCGGACGTGCAAGCCATCGAACGTTCGGCCTGCCCGACCTGCGGGTCCTGCTCGGGTATGTTCACCGCCAACTCGATGAACTGCCTGCTCGAAGTTGTCGGGCTCGCACTACCCGGCAACGGCTCGACTCTGGCCACCGCCCACGCTCGCAAAGGCCTTTTCGAACGCGCCGGGACGCTCGTCGTCGACCTGTGTCGACGGTGGTATGCCGTCGACGGGTCCGGCGGCGGAGACGCCTCTGTGCTGCCCCGGTCGATCGTCACCAAAGAGGCGTTCGCCAACGCGATGCGGGTCGATATCGCCATGGGTGGCTCGACGAACACGATCCTGCACTTGTTGGCCGCCGCGCAGGAGGCAGGCGTCGACTTCGACCAGGGTGATATCGATGCGCTATCGCGGATCACCCCGTGCTTGTGCAAGGTTGCCCCGAACACCAACCAGTTCTACATGGAGGACGTACACCGGGCCGGCGGCATCGTCGCGATCATGGGCGAGCTCGAAAGAGCCCAGATGCTCGACACGAATGTTCATGCGGTGCATAGTGATTCGCTGCGATCCTGGCTCGACGGGTGGGACATTCGCGGTGGCAAGGCCACGGACGTGGCATACGAGCTCTTCCATGCTGCTCCGGGAGGCGTGCGCACCACCGAGGCGTTCAGCTCGACCAACCGATGGTCCAGTCTCGACACCGATGCCGAGGCCGGCTGCATCCGCTCGGTCGGACACGCCTACACCACCGACGGCGGCCTGGCAGTGCTTACCGGCAACCTCGCCCCGGACGGCTGCATCGTCAAGACTGCCGGAGTGCCCGAGCATCAGTGGCAGTTCCGTGGGCCGGCCAAGGTCGCCGAGAGCCAGGACCAAGCAGTCGAGATGATCCTCGGCGGCCAGATCGTCGAGGGCGACGTCGTCGTCGTGCGCTATGAAGGCCCCAGAGGTGGCCCCGGGATGCAAGAGATGCTCTATCCGACCAGCTACCTCAAAGGCGTCGGCCTCGGCCCCAAGTGCGCTCTCATCACCGACGGGCGATTCTCTGGCGGGTCGTCCGGGCTGTCGGTCGGGCACGTGTCACCCGAGGCGGCCTCCGGTGGCGCGATCGGTCTGGTCAGGGACGGCGACGTCATCGAGTTCTCGATCCCCGAACGGCGAGTCACGCTCCACGTGAGCGATGCGGAGCTGGCCGCTCGACGGGCCGAGCAGGACGCTGCGGGTTGGATGCCGATCAGCCGCGACCGGCAGGTCTCGGCGGCGCTGCGGCTTTTTGCGATGTTCGCCCAGTCAGCCGACAAAGGGGCCGCTCGAAAAGTGCCGTAATAGGCGATCAGCGGCTGCTTTTCCGGTCTGGACCATGTTTCCATGGGGGCATGGAGACTCCTGCTTTGGCCGCGATCGGGCTAACCAAGTCGTTCGGCCCCACCGTCGCGGTGGCCGGATTAGACCTGACCGTCCCGCGCGGAAGCCTCTTCGGCCTCGTCGGTCCGAATGGTGCGGGCAAGACGACGACGCTGTCGATGATCACCGGGCTGCTACGTCCGGACTCTGGCCAGGTACTCGTGGACGAGGTCGACGTCTGGGCCGATCCGCCGGCAGCCAAGGCGCGTATGGGTGTGCTCCCGGACGGTTTGCGCTTTTTCGACCGGCTCAGTGGCCGCGAGTTGCTTCGATACGTGGGTCTGTTGCGCCGAGTGCCGCCTGATCTGGTCGGCGAGCGGTCAGCCGAGTTGCTGGCCGTGCTCGGGCTCACCGATGACGCCGACCGCTTGGTCGTCGACTACTCGGCCGGCATGACCAAGAAGATCGGCCTGGCCTGCGCGCTTGTGCATGCTCCCCGTGTGTTGCTGCTCGATGAGCCGTTCGAAGCGGTCGATCCGGTCAGTGGCGAGACGATCCGGGCGATCCTGCGCTCATTGGTCGCCAGTGGGGCGACCGTCGTGTTCTCCAGCCACGTCATGGAGTTGGTCGAACAGCTCTGCGACCACGTCGCGGTGATCGCCGATGGCCGGGTGCTGGCTACCGGGCCCACCGAGTCCGTGTGCGATGGCATACCCCTGCAACAGCGTTTCCTCGAGCTGCTCGGTGCGCACGGACCGGTGGAAGGAGCGCTGTCGTGGTTGCAGTCCTCGTCCGGCTCAAACTGAGCTTGCTCAAGGCCGGGTTGCGCCGTTCGACCTGGGCTACGGTCTCATTCGTCATCGCCGCCCTCTACGGGCTCTGCCTGGCTTTCGTGGGTGTGGCTGTCCAGATCTACGTCCGGCTCGAGGCGATCGAATACGCCGCCGCCGGTAGCGTGGTCGCGTTCTCGGCACTGACCACGATATGGGTTCTGGCACCAGTGCTGTTGTCCGGGATCGACGACACCCTCGCCGTAGCCCGGTTTGCCACACTCCCGGTCCGCGCTCGCGAACTAGTACCGGGGCTGCTGGCGGCAGCTTTCGTCGGTACCCCGGCAGTGGCGACCGTCCTGGTCGCCTTGGGCCAATTCGTGGTGTGGACGGTGAGTTCAGCCAGTTTCGTGGCAGCTCTGGCGGCGGTGCCGCTGGGGGTGGTGACCACGGTCCTGGCTGCCCGGGTCGTGGCAGCGCTGTTGGCTCGGGTGATGAGGTCACGACGAATCCGCGAACTCGCCACGGTGGCACTCCTGCTCGTGGTCAGCTCCGGGGGCATCGGGCTGGCTTTGATCAGCGAGGCAGCCGGCCGCTCCAGCATTGCCGAACACCTCGAGCAGATAGCCGGTGTCCTCGGCTGGACGCCGATGGGTTGGGCGTGGTCGGTGCCTGCGGCGGTGAGCCAGGGTCAGGTCGGGACCGCGGTGATCCGGTTGATCCTGGCGATCGGGCTGGCCGGGTGGTTGTGGCGGATCTGGGAGCGTGAGGTGGCAGCCGCGTTGTGCCGTCCGACCCACGACAACGCCTCGGGCACGGTCGTGCGCTCCGCCAGGCTGCTGCAACGGGTGTTCGGAGTGTCGCCCACGGGGGTGATCGCGCTACGAACGTTGAGCTATCGGCGACGTGACCCCCGGCAACTGGCCAGCACGCTGAGTGCGTTCGGCCTGCCCTTCATGGTGGCGGTGGCCCTGTCGTTCCGCTCCGGGGCTGATGGCGCCGGACTGGGTGATGGAGCCTTCATCGTTCCGCTGTTTCTCGGGTTCCTCATCGGGGTCAATACCTCGTCCGACTTGTCCTACGACGGCCCGGCCCTATGGCTACACGTCACCGCGGGCATCCCGGGCACGACCGACCGGTGGGGCCGCGTTCTCGGGGTGCTCGTGTGGGCTCTTCCTGCCTTGGTGGTCCTCGTGGCGCTCGCCTCGGTGGTCACCGGGTCGACTCGCCTAGCGCTGCCCGTGCTTGCCGCCAGTCTTGCCCTCGCCCTGGGTGGACTGGCCACCTCCACGTGGGTGGGGGCCTACATCCAGATCCCGGTCGCAGCACCGGGGGCAAATCCTCTCCAGCAGCCCAGCGGAGGTGGTGCGGCAACGTTCGCGCTTGCTGGCCTCGTCATGCTTGGCACGGTGGTCTCCGCGTTGCCGGCCCTCGTGATCGCTTTGCTCGCAGTCTTGCTGGAGCGGCCGGAGTTGGGCTGGGTTGCTCTCGTCGTCTCGCTGGCGATAGGAGCCGCAGCCATCGTCGTCGGGGTCCGTCAAGGCGGTCGACGCCTCGACGAGCGATGGCCCGAGATCCTGCAACGAGTGGCGTGATAACAACGGTGAAGAGCACTGAGGACTAGCACTGAGGACCGATTGCCAGAGACTTGACGGGCTGGGTCGCGGCGTGGCTGCGTGGCTCAGCGGTGGGCCAGGTCACAGCTCGGATGGTGAGACCCGAGGGCGGCTGCGTTGACAGGTGGTCGGCCGGGAGGCGAACGTGTAGCCCGTGGCTATGGTCATCGTAGTTCTCTGGCGCGTGTGACGCTTCTCGTCGTCGCACGCGCGCCCTTCCGTCCGCCGGGACAGAAGGGCTTTTTCGTGCCTACCGGACCAGCCGCTCGTGACCGCTGACCCAGCGTTCCGACGAAGAAACAGAAGAAACAGAAGGTGACGATCGTGACCGACCGCCCCATGCCGACTGCGGCCTCACCAGCCAACCTTGCCGCGCAGGCGCGACCACGCCCGAGCGCACCCCCAGCCGGGGGGCCGAGTGCCGTGCCGACGGCTTCGGTTGCCGGAAACGGCGCCGTGGTTGCAGAACCCGAGCCGATCACCGGTGCCCAGGCGCTGGTCAAGTCGCTCGAGGCAGTCGGGGTCGAGACGGTCTTCGGCATCCCCGGCGGGGCGATCCTGCCGGCATACGACCCGCTGATGGATTCTTCGAAGGTGCGGCACGTGCTCGTCCGCCACGAGCAGGGCGCCGGGCATGCCGCCCAAGGGTATGCCGCTGCCACCGGCAAGATCGGAGTGTGTATGGCCACGTCGGGGCCGGGTGCGACCAACCTGGTCACGCCTCTCGCGGACGCCATGATGGACTCGGTGCCGATCGTCGCGATCACCGGCCAGGTCTCCAGTGGCGCGATCGGCACGGACGCCTTCCAGGAGGCCGACATCCGCGGCATCACCATGCCGATCACCAAACACAACTATCTCGTCACCGACGCTGACGAGATCCCCCGAGCTATCTACGAGGCGTTCCACATCGCCGGAACCGGGCGACCCGGGCCGGTCCTGGTCGACATCTCCAAGGACGCCCTAGTCGAGTCGACGGTGTTCAATTGGCCACCGGCGCCCGAGTTGCCCGGCTATCGGCCGGTGGTCCGTCCGCACAGCAAGCAGATCCGTGAGGCCGCCCGGCTGATCGACAAGGCCCGCCAACCGGTCTTCTACATCGGTGGCGGAGTGGTGCGTGCGCAAGCTAGCGAGGTCTTGCGCAAGCTCGTCGATCTCACGGGCATCCCGCTCGTGACCACACTCATGGCGCGCGGCACGGTCCCGGACAGCCACCCGTTGCACCTCGGCATGCCGGGCATGCACGGCTCGGTCGCGGCAGTCACCGGTCTGCAGAAGAGTGACCTGATCATTGCACTCGGCACTCGTTTCGACGATCGGGTGACCGGGCAGCTGTCGAGCTTCGCGCCTCACGCCAAGGTCATCCATGCCGACATCGACCCGGCCGAGATCTCGAAGAACCGGGTGGCCGACGTGCCCATCGTCGGCGACGTCAAGGACGTCATCGAGGAGCTCATCGACGCGATCAGCGCTGACCAGGCATCCAAGGGCACTCCTGACTACTCGGCGTGGCACGAGGCGGTCACCGACTGGAAGTCGACCTACCCGCTCGGGTACACCCCGCACGAGACCGAGCTGTCGCCGCAGTTCGTCATCGAGCGGATCGGGGCGTTGTCCGGACCGGAGGCCACCTATGTCGCCGGGGTCGGCCAGCACCAGATGTGGGCAGCGCAGTTCATCGAGTACTCACGGCCCAACTCGTGGATCAACTCCGGCGGTTTGGGCACGATGGGGTTCGCGGTGCCGGCGGCGATGGGCGCCAAGGCCGCCGAGCCGGAGCGCACGGTCTGGGCGATCGACGGCGACGGGTGCTTCCAGATGACCAACCAGGAGTTGGCCACCTGCGTCATCAACGACATCCCGATCAAGGTCGCCATCATCAACAACTCCAGCCTGGGCATGGTGCGTCAGTGGCAGACGCTCTTCTACAACGAGCGCTACTCGAACACCGACTTGCACACCAGCCACAACCAGCAGCGGATTCCCGACTTCGTCAAGCTCGCCGAGGCCTACGGTTGCGAGAGTATGCGGGTCGAGGCCGCCAGTGACGTCGACGCAGCGATCCAGCGGGCTATCGACATCGATGACCGGCCGGTCGTCATCGACTTCGTCGTGCACCGCGACGCAATGGTGTGGCCGATGGTGCCGGCCGGCGTCAGCAACGACGAGATTCTCATCGCTCGCGACACCGCTCCGCGGTGGGAGCGCGAAGACTGACCCGGACGACGAACCGAACAGCAGTAGAGAAGGAATCCCATGCCCAAGCACACCCTGTCGGTCCTCGTGGAGAACAAGCCCGGCGTGCTCGCCCGGATCGCCGCGCTTTTCTCCCGGCGAGGCTTCAACATCGACAGCCTCGCGGTCGGTCCGACCGAATACCCGGACGTTTCCCGGATGACTCTTGTCGTCGACGTGGACGCCCTTCCCCTGGAACAGGTGACCAAACAGCTCAACAAGCTCGTCGAGGTGCTCAAGATCGTCGAGCTCGAGCCCGCCTCGTCGGTGCAGCGCCAGATCGTCCTGGTCAAAGTGCGCGCTGACGCGGCCAATCGATCGCATATCGTCGAGACGGCCGAGCTGTTCCGCGCCAAGGTCGTCGACGTGGCCAGCGACAGCCTGACCATCGAAGCGACCGGCAAGATCGACAAGATCCAGGCCATGCTCGCGGTGCTCGAGCCTTACGGCATCCGCGAACTCGTGCAGTCCGGGGCAGTGGCCGTCGGTCGCGGCCCCCGTTCGATCACCGACCGGGCGCTACGCAGCGCTTGATCGGATTGCCCAGCCCACCCCGTTGGTATGCCGCGTGCCGGACGTGCGTGCGCGAGCCCGACTGCGCGGCATACTCTCCGTTCTGAATAGCACCCCACTCACCGCAAGGAGCACCTTCCGCCATGGCCGAGATGATCTACGACGCCGACGCCGACCTGTCCGTCATCCAAGGCATGAAGGTGGCCGTCATCGGCTACGGCAGCCAGGGACACGCGCACTCGCTCAACCTGCGCGACTCCGGCGTCGACGTGCGGGTCGGCCTGGCTGAGGGCAGCGCCAGCCGGGCCAAGGCCGAGGCCGAGGGGCTGCGGGTGCTGTCGGTGGCCGACGCGGTCGCCGAGGCCGACCTCGTCGCAATCCTCACCCCCGACCAAGTGCAGCGCCAGGTCTACACCGAGCACATCAAACCCAACCTCAAGCAAGGGGCCGGGCTGCTTTTCGGGCACGGCTTCAACATTCGGTTCGGCTACATCACCCCCGAGCCCGGATCCGACGTCATCATGGTTGCGCCCAAGGGCCCCGGCCACCTCGTGCGCCGTGAATACTCGGACGGCCGCGGCGTGCCGGTGCTGCTCTGTGTCGAGCAAGACGCCTCCGGGCGGGCGTGGGACGTCACCAAGTCGTACGCCAAGGCGATCGGTGGTTTGCGTGCCGGTGGAATCAAGACGACCTTCACCGAAGAGTGCGAGACCGACCTCTTCGGTGAGCAGGCCGTCCTGTGTGGTGGCTTGTCGCAGCTGATCATGTACGGCTTCGAAACCCTCATCGAGGCCGGGTATCAGCCTGAGATCGCCTACTTCGAGTGCCTACACGAGGTGAAGCTGATCGTCGACCTCATGGTCGAAGGCGGCATCGCCAAGCAACGGTGGTCGGTCTCGGACACCGCCGAATACGGCGACTATGTCTCCGGTCCGCGAGTGATCGACCCGCGGGTCAAAGAGAACATGCGGGCCGTGCTCGCCGACGTGCAATCGGGGGCGTTCGCACAACGCTTCATCGCAGACCAAGATGCCGGTGCTCCGGAGTTCACCGCGTTGCGCGCCAAGGGTGCTCAGCACCCGATCGAGGCCACCGGTCGTGAGCTGCGCAAGCTCATGGCATGGATCAAGGACACCGATAGCGACTACACCGAGGGGTCAGCCTCCCGCTGACGACACCGCGCTGCCGCGCCGGTGGCACGGACATGGGTAGGTGACCCGCACGTCCGAGATCCGGGCTGCTGACCGACGCGGATCCCGGCGCGTCTAGACTCTTTCGTGGCACGACGAGGTGCCGATTCATGCGCCTCGGTAACCAGCGACGGGCCGGGGCCTCTGCCCAGGAACCGAAGGAACCGTTCGTGACCAAGCCTGTGGTCCTCATTGCCGAAAAGCTCTCGCCCGCGACCGTGGAAGCACTCGGACCAGACTTCGAGATTCGCTCCTGCAACGGTGCTGATCGAGGGGAGCTGCTGGCCGCGCTTCCCGGTGCCGACGCGGTGCTCATCCGCTCGGCCACCAAGATGGATGCCGAAGCGATCGCAGTCGGCAAGCAGCTCAAAGTGATCGCACGGGCCGGGGTCGGGCTCGACAACGTCGACGTGCCGGCAGCCACCCACGCCGGCGTCATGGTCGTCAACGCGCCCACGTCGAATATCACGTCGGCGGCCGAGCTGGCGGTCGGGCTGCTGCTGGCCAGCGCTCGCAATATCGCACCCGCCAACGAGTCCCTCAAGGGCGGGGCGTGGAAGCGCAGCAAGTATGCCGGTGTCGAGCTGCTCGGCAAGACGGTCGGGATCGTCGGGCTGGGTCGGATCGGGGCGTTGGTCGCTGAGCGGCTCAAGGGTTTCGGCGTCGAGATCGTCGCCTACGACCCCTACACGACCCCCAACACCGCCAGCCAACTCGGCGCGCGCCTCGTAGAGCTCGACGAGCTGCTGGCGATCTCTGACTTCATCACGATCCACTTGCCCAAGACCAAGGAGACTCTCGGCCTGATCGGCACAGAGGCCCTGGGCAAGGTCAAGCCTGGTGTGCATATCGTGAATGCGGCCCGGGGCGGCATCGTCGACGAAGCCGCTCTGGCGGAGGCGATTCGGGCAGGGCGGGTCGGCGGCGCGGGCATCGACGTCTTCGCGACCGAGCCGTGCACCGAATCGCCGCTCTTCGAGTTCGAGCAGGTCGTCGTCACGCCGCACCTCGGAGCCTCGACCGACGAGGCCCAAGAGAAAGCCGGTGTCGCCGTGGCGAAGTCGGTGCGCTTGGCGTTGGCCGGCGACATCGTGCCCGACGCGGTCAACGTCTCGGGCGGCACGATCGTCGAAGAAGTGCGTCCTGGGTTGGCGCTCGTCGAGAAGCTCGGCCGCATTTTCACCGCCGTCGCCGGCGGGGTTCCGCTGCACCTCAACCTCGACGTGAGCGGCGAGATCACCGAGCACGACGTGAGCATCTGGAAGCTCTCGGCGCTCAAGGGCCTGTTCGTCGACGTCGTCGAGGACCAGGTCTCCTACGTCAACGCCCCCCACATCGCCGAGGAACGCGGAGTCGGGGTGACGTTGAGCACTGCTCCCGACAGCGGTGACTTCCGCAACATCACCACACTTCGTGGGTCGCTCAAGGACGGCACCGAAGTCTCGGTCTCCGGCACCCTGACCGGACCGCGGATGATCGAGAAGATCGTCGGGGTCAACGGCTATGACCTCGAGGTGCCGTTGACCGATCACCTGGCAGCATTCGCGTATGCCGATCGCCCCGGGATCATCGGCACGGTCGGCAGGCTGCTCGGCGAGTCAGACATTAACGTCGGTGGGATGCAGGTGGCCCGCAAGGGATCTGGCAACGGTGTCGGAGGCTCGGCGTTGATGATGCTCTCCGTCGACACCGAGCTACCCCAGCAGATCGCCGCCGGCATCGCCGAAGCGATCGGGGCAGAGTCCTTCGCCGTCGTCAACTTGTGAGTGCCGGGTTGCCCGATAGTCAAGTCCTGAGACGACTCGTCCGCATCGTGGTCGGTTGCCTATCGTGAGGGAATGACCGATAGCGCGCCGACCAGCCTCAGCATCGCCGTCATCGGAGGTGACGGCATCGGACCGGAAGTCGTCGCGGAAGGGTTGAAGGTTCTTGTCGCGGCCACCGACGGCCGGGTGCGGGTCAGCACCAGCGACTACGACCTCGGTGCCCGTCGCTGGCACGCGACTGGTGAAACACTGCCTGACTCGGTGCTGGCTGAGCTGCGGCAGCACGATGCCATCCTGCTCGGCGCGATCGGTGACCCGACGGTGCCCAGCGGCGTGCTGGAACGCGGCGTGCTGCTCCCGATCCGCTTCGCGCTCGATCAATTCGTCAATCTGCGGCCGGCCAAGCTCTATCCCGGGGTGACAAGCCCGCTCGATGTCGGCGCGGTGGCGCCCCACGGGATCGACTTCGTCGTGGTGCGAGAAGGCACCGAAGGCCCATATACCGGAAACGGTGGTGTGCTCCGTGCCGACACCCCGCGCGAGATCGCGACCGAAGTCAGCGTCAACACCCGTTTCGGGGTCGAGCGAGTGGTCCGTGATGCCTTTGCCCGAGCGCAAGCCAGGCCACGCAAGCATCTGACGCTGGTGCACAAGCACAACGTCCTGACTTACGCGGGGCACCTATGGAGACGCACCGTCGATGCGGTGAACACCGACTTCCCCGAGGTGCAGACGGCCTACCAGCATGTCGACGCGGCGACGATCTTCCTCGTGACCGACCCCGGTCGGTTCGACGTCATCATCACCGACAACCTCTTCGGCGACATCATCACCGATATCGCGGCTGCCGTGGCCGGCGGGATCGGTCTGGCCGCCAGCGGCAACATCAACCCCACGCGCAGCACCCCAAGCATGTTCGAGCCGGTCCACGGAAGTGCCCCGGACATTGCCGGTCAAGGCAAGGCCGACCCCACCGCAACGATCCTCTCCGTGAGCATGTTGCTCGCTCACGTCGGGTTGACCGAGGATGCCGCTCGAGTCGAAGCCGCAGTCGCTGCCGACCTGGCCTCGCGCTCGCGCTCAACCCAAACCCGCTCCACCCGCCAGATCGGGGACGCGATCGCCGCAAGCGTCACGTCAGGCTCGTAGCAGCCCGCCAGCCCCTTCTTCCGGTCCCGGCACAGTCGGAACTCGTGCCGCTGGACTCTTGCGAAGGCCTGGCTGGTGTTGTGCTCGAAGCCGGCAGGGAGTGCTGGGTTTCGAGGTGCTGGGTTTCGGGGTGCTTGGTTCAGAGGTGGAGTTGCTGGTCGGACTCGTGGCGTGTCCCGGGTGTGGCCGTCGCACTCACCTCGAACTCTTTCTGGCGCGCACCCCAATGCACACTCCTTCGATATAGCTGGTCCGGGGCCCGTCGGCTCCGACGAACGGGGCAACGAGGATAGGCTGCTCCGCATCTCTGCGAATACCGCCAACTGCCGGACCAGCCGGTCGATGGGAGCCCAGATGAGTGCCTTGAGCTTTGGGGTGCAGCCGAACGAGCACCCGGTGCCGGACGGGCGCCGCGCTGAGCTGGTGGCCGACCCCGGCTTCGGCACGGTCTTCACCGATCACATGGCGATGGCCCGGTGGACGCCACAGGCAGGGTGGCACGACGCGCGAGTCACGGCATACGGTCCGATCTCGCTTATGCCGGCGGCCGCAGTGTTGCACTATGCGCAGGAGGTCTTCGAGGGGCTCAAGGCGTATCGGCACGCGGACGGCTCGGTGTGGAGCTTCCGACCGGAGGCCAACGCCGAGCGGATGCAGCGCTCGTGTCGCCGGTTGGCGTTGCCGGAGTTGCCGGTCGAAGACTTCATCGGGTCGTTGCGGGCGCTCGTCGAGGTCGATCAGGCTTGGGTGCCGCCGGCGGGGACCGGTGAAACGAGCCTTTACCTGCGCCCGTTCATGTTCGCATCGGAGTCCTTCCTCGGGGTGCGCCCGGCGGCTGATGTCACCTACTGCCTCATCGCGTCACCGGCCGGCGCGTATTTCACCGGTGGGCTCAAGCCGGTCACCCTCTGGGTCTCGCAGCACTTCGCGCGGGCCGGCGCTGGCGGCACTGGTGCCGCCAAGTGCGGTGGCAACTACGCTTCCAGTCTGGCAGGGCAGGTGGAAGGCATCGGGCACGGCTGCGACCAAGCCGTCTTCCTCGATTCGACCCAGACCTACATCGAAGAGCTGGGCGGGATGAACTTGTTTTTCGTGACGAAAGACCACAAACTCGTCACTCCTGAACTGACCGGCACCATCCTCGAAGGAGTCACGCGAAACTCGGTCCTGGAGTTGGCGAAGGACCTCGGGCTGATTCCGGAAGAGCGTCGTATCCCCATCGCTGAATGGAAAGACGCTGGCAAGTCCGGGGAAATACTCGAGATTTTCGCTTGCGGAACGGCGGCGGTTGTCACTCCGGTGGGGGAGTTGCGTTGGGAGGGTGGCGCGGTCGACCACCGTCGGGGGGGTGCCGAGGTCGGCGAGGTCACGAAGACGATTCGTCGGCGGCTGCTCGACATCCAGTACGGTCGCGCCGAGGATACTCGCGGATGGCTGACCCGACTGGCCTGAGCGGTGTGACCCGACCCGGGATGGGTCCGCCTCGATTGGTTGCCACTGATCTGGACGGCACACTCGTGCGCTCGGACGGCACGGTCTCGGCCCGGTCGGCAGCTGCGCTGGCGGCGGTCTCCGCGGCCGGGATCCAAACCGTCGTCGTGACGGCCCGCCCACCCCGGTGGTTGCATGACGTCGAGGACGTGCTCGGTCCACACGGGATCGCCGTGTGCGGTAACGGCGCTTTCGTCTATGACGTCGTCGGGCGACGCTTGCTGCGCCAGGAGGGCTTCGACCCGACGGTGTTGCAGGCGATCGTGCGTGATCTGCGCCAGTCCGTGCCCGGCGTGGTCTGTGCGGCCGAACGAGGGGTTGGGGCCTGGGTCGAGCCGGACTTCCCGGACCGGCACGGTGACGCCCAGGCGAATGAGGCGATCCGCCGGCCGCTTGACGAACTCGATGACGAGCCGGTCGGCAAGCTGTTGGCGCTGGCGCCGCAGGTGGCGACCGACGAGTTGCTGACTCTGGTTGAGCGGATCGTGGGCGACCGTGGCGTGCTTGCCTACTCCGGAGCCGGGGGTCTGGCCGAAGTCAACCCACCCGGAGTGACCAAAGCCGCCGGGCTGGCGCGTTGGTGCACTGATCGAGACGTGATGGCCAGCGACGTGTGGGCATTCGGTGACATGCCGAACGATCTGCCCATGCTGCAGTGGGCAGGCGTCGGGGTGGCGGTGGCCAACGCGCACGTGGAAGTGCTCGCACACGCCGATCTCGTCTGCCCGAGCAACGACGACGACGGAGTCGCTGTGGTCCTGGAGAGCCTGCTCTGACGCGGTGTTCGACCGGCTGCGACACGCACCGTGTCCGAATGGCGAGACTTCCTGTGGGCGGCATTGCCACTATGGCAATCTGTGCGTCGTGCAGTGTGCGACCCTTGCCCTCCGCGACGTGGCTATCGCCACCGTCGTCCTGATTACCTGAGCGCGACGAGCTCACCTTCGTCGCGCTGACCTCCCGCACCCGGGGGGTCTTTTTGTTGGTCCGGACCATCCACATCCGGCCGACAGGGGCGAGGGCAGGACGATCGGAGCGTCGGGTCGCGCACACTGCACGACATACCTCCTGACGAAAGAACTCTCATGTCGACCCTCGACCTCCATGTCTACGACACCACGCTGCGTGATGGCGCCCAGCAGGAGGGCTTGAACCTCTCTGTTGCTGACAAGCTCGCTATTGCGCACCAGCTCGACGAGCTGGGTGTCGGCTACATCGAGGGTGGCTGGCCCGGCGCCAATCCCAAGGACACCGAATTCTTCGCCCGCGCCCAGCGGGAGCTCACGTTGCAGAACGCCGCCTTGGCCGCCTTCGGGGCCACCCGGCGTGCCGGCACCGTTGCCGGCGACGATCCGCTCGTGCGGGCCCTGCTCGAGTCGGGTGCGCCGGTGATCACCCTCGTCGCCAAGGCCCACAACCGGCACGTCGAGCAGGCGTTGCGCACGACACTGCACGAGAACCTGGCGATGATCCGTGACACCGTCGCTTTCCTGCGCGGCGAAGGCCGTCGGGTCTTCGTCGACGCCGAGCACTTCTTCGACGGCTACTCCCTCGACCGTGACTACTCGATCGAGTGTGTGCGGGCAGCGGCCGAGGCCGGCGCCGAAGTCGTGGCGTTGTGCGACACGAATGGCGGCATGCTGCCCTCCCAGGTCGCCGACGTCGTCGACGACGTCTTGACCGCCTCGGGTGCGCGGCTGGGCATCCACTGCCACAACGACACCGGGTGTGCCGTCGCCAACACGATGGCCGCCGTCGATGCCGGTGCGACCCACGTGCAGGGCACCGTCAACGGTTACGGCGAGCGCACCGGCAACGCGAACATCCTCACCGTCGTGTCGAATCTCCAGATCAAACGCGGTATGCCGCTGCTCGCGGACGACCGGCTCCGTGACGCAACTCGGATCTCCCACGCGATCAGCGAGGTCGCCAACGTGACGCCCCACAGCCGGCAGCCGTATGTCGGCGCCAGTGCCTTCGCCCACAAGGCCGGTCTGCACGCCAGCGCACTCAAGGTGGACCCCGACCTCTATCAGCACACCGACCCGGCATTCGTCGGCAACTCGATGCGCACTCTTGTCTCGGACATGGCCGGACGAGCCAGCATCGAGCTCAAGGCCAAGGAGATGGGCTGGGACATCTCGGACACACCCGAGCTGGCCGCCAAGGTGCTCGCCGAGATCAAGGACCTCGAACTGGCCGGGTGGACCTTCGACGCCGCTGACGCCTCCTTCGAGCAGTTGTTACGTAGGCACCTGGGCAGCGAGGTCCAGTACTTCGAGGTCGAGTCCTGGCGGGTCATCACCGACGCGCGCGGTGAGGGCCCGGAGGCCACGTCGGAAGCAACAGTCAAGCTCCGTGCCGGCGGTGCACGGCACGTGGCGACCGGAGAGGGCAACGGGCCGGTCAACGCCCTCGACCACGCCTTGCGTCAGGCACTGACCCGGGTCTATCCCGAGCTCGACACCCTCAAGCTGGTCGATTACCGGGTGCGCATCCTCGACGCCTCGCACGGCACCGAGGCCGTGACCCGAGTGCTCATCGAAACCGCCAACGGCGAAACCACCTGGCAAACCGTCGGGGTCGCTCCCAACATCGTCCAGGCATCCTGGCGGGCCCTGGTCGACGGAATCACCTACGGGCTGCAGCGCGAAGGCGTGGCAGCCCGATGAGTGCTATGGCCGACTACTCGTGGAGCCCACCGACCCCGGCATACTTGCCTGCTCAGCAACCGAATTACGGGCTCACCCTGCGCGCCGGCCGCCGTGACGAGGCAGCCGTTCTGAGCGATCTGGCGCTGCGCAGCACGGCCTGGTGGGAGGACTGGGAATCGTTCCCGCCTGATACCCGAGACGAGCTCACGCTCGATCCGGACTCCGCCGAACACACCACCGTCGTTGAGGTCGACGGGCGAGTCGCTGGCTTCTATCGCATCGATCCTTTGCCGGCGAGTGCTGGGCGCCCTGGTTGTGGCGAGCTCAGCATGCTGTTCGTCGACCCGGACTTCGTCGGCTCCGGCGTGGGTCGAGTGCTCGTCGAGGACGCCCGCCGAGGGGCCGGTGCCGCCGGATGGTCACATCTGCTCGTGTGTGCGGAGCCGCATGCCACCCCGTTCTATCAGCGCCTCGGGGCCGAGCAGGTCGGTGAGCGACCCGGCGCGACCTCCGGTTGCAGTTCCCCCATATTCCTGCTTCCGGTCCGTCGGAGCGGTGGCTCCGGGGGAGCGCGGGCGGCCTACTGGCGCTGAACGAGCGTATTGCGCCACTGCAGCCGGTTCTTTTCGGATGGGTCGACAGTCTGGCTACAGTTTAGGGGGCCACGACTTGTCAGAGCTAGGAAGGGTGTTTCTTATGCCCTCGATGTATTCCTCTGCTTGACCGGGCTTTAGGTCGCGGAGGTTGTTTATGCTCGTCGCCCGCACTGGTCTGATTCCGTAAAACCCGAGCACGTTCTTTTTCACAGTCTCTTCGGCTGCAAGCATCCTACGTGTCGCCCTTTGCGGCAATGCTCGTGCTGCCGAGATCGGATCCGCCGCGTCGTAGCGGAACTACGCGGCGTCCTCTCCCGTTACCGGGCGGACCTGGCCAGGTTACGCGCCCAGGTGGCCGAGAGTATCCCGGGATTGAGCTCATCAGCGATGTGCGGATCCCCGACAGCTAACCCGGCTCGGCGGCGGTCAACCGGAGAACGACCCGCGCGCCGCCGGTCGGCCCGTCGGTGATACGGACGGCGCCGCCATGGGCGGTCACGACGGCACTGACGATCGACAGGCCGAGCCCGGACCCGGAGCTCGTGCCGGCACCGGCACCGGGCTCGGTCACCCGGTAGAAGCGGTCGAAGACCCGCTCCCGCAGGTCATCGGGGATGCCGGGACCGTCGTCGACCACCTCGACGACGACTGTTGTGGCATGGCGCTCCACCGTCACGTCCACTGAGGCGTTCGCAGGGGTGTGTAGGCAGGCGTTGACCAGGAGGTTGTCGATCACCTGCCGCAGTCGCAGCGTGTCCCCGACGACCCAGCAGTCGCCGGAGGTCGCCAGGCGGATGACCCGGCCGGGGTGACGGACCCGTACGGTGTCGACAGCCTCGGCGGTGACCTGGGCCAAGTCGACGGGGTTTTGCTCCAAGGCTCGTCCGGCATCGAGCCGCGCGAGCAGGAGGAGCTCGTCGACGAGGACGCTCATCCGGTTGGTCTCTTGCTCGATCCGGCTGAGCAGCTGGGCCAGGTCGTCGGGGTTGTTGCTGGTGTGCCGGAACAGCTCGGCGTAGCCCTGGACGCTGGCCAACGGCGTCCGCAGCTCGTGCGATGCGTCGGCCACAAACTGGCGCAGCCGCTGTTCGGACTGCTCGCGCTCGGCGAACGCTCTCTCGATGTCGTCGGCCATCTGATTGAAAGCGTGTGCGACCTGGCTGATCTCGACGGCCGGTGAGTCGACGACGATCCGGGTTCGCAGGTCGCCGGCTCCGATCCGGCCGGCAACTGCGACCATCTGCTCGAGGGGACGCAGGTGTCGCCGGAACAGCCAATAGGTGGCCAGTGCCGCCGCGCCGAGAACTGCGACGGTGATCGTCACCGCTAGGGCGCCTAAACGCTGGCTGAAGTTGTCGTCGGCGTCGGTGCGAGCCGCGACGACGAGGATCAGCCCGTCGGCGTCCGGGACCCGGGTCGAGAGGGCCCGCCAGCCCGGTGGGTCCTCGACAGCCGCGCCTGGACGGGTTGCGACCGGGTGGATGTCGGAAGTGGCTCCGTCGCGCTCACCCGGTTGCATGGCGTCGGGAAGCTTGCTGTCCAGATCGGGACGTAGGCCGAAGCTGACCGTGCGGAGCACTTGGCCGTCGGCCGTCCGGATCTGGAAGAAGGACGGGACGGTGCCAGCTTCGGCGAGCGCCCGCCATACCGGGCTATCGATGTCCAGGGCATCCACGACACCGTCGGGGTCGCTGGCTCCGGAGTCGATGACTCGGGTCGTCATTACTCGCATGAGCTCGTCGGTCCGGTCCGAGCGCAGGTCCTGGATGGCCCCGAACGTCGCCCCTACGGCCACGACGAGACCGACCGCGAAGATGGCGACGGAGCTGAGGACGATCCGAGTCCGCAGACGCATGTCGTTACTGATCCGGCATGACCGCCGGACCGGCTGAGTCGGCCGGCCGAGGCTTCTCGGCATCGCCCTCGCGCAGGACATAGCCGACGCGGGAGATCGTGTGGATCAGCGGGCACCCCCGGCCGCCGTCGATCTTGCGGCGCAGGTAGGAGATGTAGGTCTGGACGTTCGCGTCCCCGCCCTGGGCCTCGAAGCCCCAGACGTGCGCGTGAATCTGTTCCTTGGTCAGTACCCGGCCGGCGTTGCGGGCGAGCAGATGGAGCAGGTTGAACTCGGTCGGGGTGAGGTTGATCAGCCGGCCGCTCCGGCGGACGGTGTACGCCTGGTGATCGATTTCCAGGTCGCCGATCCTGACGACGTCCTGCGTAGGCTGCACTCTGCGCAGGATTGCTCGCATCCGGGCGATGAGTTCGTCGATATGGAACGGCTTGGTCAGGTAGTCGTCGCCCCCGGCGCTCAGTCCGGCGATCTTGTCCTCGGTCGCGTCCCGTGCCGTGAGGTAGACGACCGGTGCGGGTATGCCGCGGGCGCGGATCCGCTCACACACCTCGAAGCCGTCGATGTCGGGCAGCCCGACGTCGAGCACAATGAGGTCGGGGGCGTCATGGGTGGCGTGGTGGATGGCCGCGCGGCCGTCTGCCGCCACCTGGGTGCGGAACCCGGCGTACTTGAGCGCCGTCGCAACCAGGTCGGCGAGGAACGGCTCGTCGTCGACCACCAGCACGCGGCTCTCCCCCTCCATGGCGTCCAGTATGCCGGGCTGAGTGATCCGACTCGGTGTCCTCGACCGGGTGAAGACGTCTTGCCAGGGTTTTCCCAGAACGCTCCCACCACGGCTGGAGAGCGGATCACCAGGCTGACAGTCATGGACCGGCTATCGCACTTTGTTCTTGCCCGGGTCTCGTGCGTCGTTTACGCGGCGGGTGCGCTGCTGCTGCTCGGCGGCGTCGCTTTGGCCCTCCTGCTGCCGCGGGTCAGCGAGGCCAATGAGTACCCCGATCTCGACGCCCACCGAGCGAATGAGCGCATCGAGCGCCTCGTCGGCACGGGCGGCTACGAACGCCCGCTTGTCCCGGTCGTCAGCTTGCCCGACGACGTCTCCCTGAGCGATGTACATGACGAAGTGGCTGGCGCTTTCGGGTTAGGGGCCGACGTAGCCGCCGGCCGATTGGCCGGCTTCGACACCGATGGCATCCGGACCGCCGACGGAACGAACTTGTTCGTCGGCGACGATGGTCGCACCGTGTACGGCCTGATCTACCCTCCGCGGACCAGTGTCGGAGGGCTGCCGGGCAGCGCGATCGGCGAAGGGCCGCAGGTCCAGGAGCACATGAGCGAGGTCATGCGGGCCGAGCTGCCACCCGGATCTGAGGTCGCCATCACCGGCCTGGACGCCATCGCCACCGGCGCAGATGCCGGGGGTCTGAACGTTCCGGTCAAGCTAGTGGTCACGGTGGGGATGGCCTTGGTAGTCATGGCGTGGATCTTCCGTTCGTCACTGGCCTTCGTCCCCCTGCTCATGGCGGTGCTCGCCGTGCCCATCTCCTTCCTCGGACTATTGGTGGCTAGTCCGTTCATGACCGTGCACGAAACGACGATCATCATGCTGCCGTTGTTCGGCGTGGGTATCGCGATCGACTACGCCATCATCGTGGTGAGCCGGTGGCGTGAGGAACAACTGAAGGGGAACGAGCCGGCCGATGCGGTGCACCGTGCTATGTCGACCGCGGGCGGCGCGGTCGCTTTCAGCGCTACGGCGGTCGCCTTGGGGTTGCTCACGATGGTAGTGCTGCCCATCCCGTTGCTGCGCAGCCTCGGCGTGGGGGCCATGCTCGTGACCGCGGCCAGCGCCCTGGTGACACTCACGCTGTTGCCGATCGTCCTACGCCGCTATGGGCACCGGATGATCCGGCGTTCCGGCGGGGACAATTACCGCGCGGCACAGGAGCGCGCGACGGCGACCTGGGCGCGTTTCTCCGGATGGGTGGTGCGACGACGCTGGCTGGTCGCGGCCGGTAGTGGCGGTGCCCTGTTGGCGCTGTGCGGGGTCGCGACCCAGCTCAACCTGAACCTGCCGGCCTCCGACGACATGGCCACGAGCGGGCCGGGACGCGTCGGCCTGACAACGTTGGCCGATGCCGGGGTACCGTCAGGGGTGCTGAGCTCCTTCGATCTCTTCGTGCCCGAGTCAGCCGACGTGGCTGCGGTGTCCCGGGACCTGGCCTCCTTGCCGGGGATACGTGGCGTCGTCGCGCCCGGGACGTCGGACTGGACCGGCGCCGGCGGGTCCGTGCTCACCGTCGTCCCCACGGACGAGGCGGGCGTCGCTGCGGGGCGAAGCACGGTCGAGCGGGTGATTGACACCGTCCCCGAGGGAGTGCTCGTCGGCGGGAACGCCACGCAGCAGATGGAGTATCTCAGCGCCACATACTCGGTCTTCCCGTGGATGATGGCGCTGGTCGCCGTCGTGACCTTCCTGGTGCTCGCCCGGGCATTCCGGTCGGTGCTGCTGCCGATCAAGGCCATC
>PDWI01000097.1_pt1 | contig 117335 bp, 96 predicted proteins | sample 1430891 | NCBI WGS metagenome assembly PDWI01 (sample SAMN01162508, study PRJNA174530) | Oral metagenome, whole genome shotgun sequencing project. | biome: Marine environment; feature: Marine mammal; material: Swab sample of the gingival sulcus; isolation source: swab sample of gingival sulcus...
GGGTATCGTTAAATTTTGATTGTCGCATAGAAAACTCCTTTCAAATATCATAATGGAATTCTCTACTTAAAACCTCTGTGGTTTTTTGGGGGGATTACAACCTCATCAGGGGAAATCCTGTCCCATCCTGACATTTACAAGGGAAAAATGTGACACTTTTGGCGCGATCAACAGCAAGTGTCACATTCGCCAAACGAGCAGAAAATCAATTAAAAACAATATATATCAAACAGTTAACACCGTTAAGCTCAAGTTTGGCATGGTGAATGCAATATACTTTTCAGCTACACAACAGGCTAAACCCCTAAATTAAAATTAAATAAAAAGAGAGATAAAAATGAAAAAACAACTCCAACAAGGTTTCACGCTGATTGAATTAATGATCGTTGTGGCAATTATCGGTATTTTGGCTTCGATTGCGCTGCCTGCTTATCAAACTTATGTTGCTAAGTCTAACATTACTTCGATTCAGTCTTCTGCGGCGGCGGGTAAGACTGCAATCTGGCAGTACTACATCGACCACGGTAAAATGCCTGCGACACAAGCCATTCTGGCAGCTAATGCCGATACAAAAGGCCTAGCTACCATCATGACCAGCGGCTTACCTGGCGGTAGCACAGGTGCCTACACCAAAACAAGCGACACCGAAGGCAAGATCACGGTCACTTTGAGTGGCATAAACGGCAACGTGAATGGTGAGACAATTGCTTTCAACTACATAGATAACGGTGGAGCACTTAAGTTCACCTGTGATGCTGCGACAGCTATTGATGACCAGTACCTACCAAAGCTATGTAAAAACAACTCATAACCACCAACTAAGTTCCAAGATTTGGAAGCTATCGGGGAGGTCTCATTTACTGAGACTTCCCTATGTTGGGTTTAATCACGAGTCCAATTATGAAAAATAAAAATAAAAGTCACGGATTCAGCTTAATAGAGCTAATGATTGTTATTGCTATTATTGGAATTCTTTCAAATGTAGCCATATCCAGCTATCAAACCTACGCGGCAAAGAGTATTATCGGATCATTGCTCTCGGTAGCAAGTTCAGGTAGAAGTGCAATGTTAAGCAGGTACTTGGATCTTGGTGAAATGCCTGAGCAAGGCACGGCAACCAAAGGGGTCAATCAGGCGGGAAGTGCTACCGCAGGGTTACAGTCAGCTTTTACCGAATCTAAGTATCAGTCGACTGTCACTTACAAAAAAAACTCCCCCACATCCGCTGAGTTTACCTTGGTACTCGCAAATATAAATGGCAACATCAATGGCAAAGAGTTAACTTTTTCTTATCAAGATAATGGCGGTGCACTTACTTTGAAGTGCCTACCCTCAGCAGGATTAGATAATCAGTACCTACCGCGTCTTTGTAGGGAGGTTATTAATTTCTGACTTGTCATGAAAATTACACTTACATTAATTATTGAATATTTCAAACATTGATATAACAGCAAGAGCGATTATGCTTAACTTTTCGCCTAGTAACAACGTGCTTCCTATAACCAAAACGTACTCGCCCCAAAAAAGCTCTTGGTGTTTTTATCTGGTAACTTTTTTTCTTGCCACATTACCGAGCTTACACAGCCTCTCCTTTATTGCCAGTTGGTACAATGAGAAAAGGCTAGCTCAAATAACTATTTTTTTACTGCTAACTGCTAGTTTATTAACATCAAAAAAACTTCAAATATCTACTGCAAACTACTGGGGTAGTCTTCTGCCCTCTCAAAAAATTCTCATAAGTATCTTTTTTATTTGTGGGCTTACTTCAGCAACTCAGACCAATCTTACAAATTGGGCAACAATGGAAATAGCGAATTATTTCTTACTAGCCTTATTGTCTCTTTATCTAGCATATAGCATATACACTGAATCCACCGACAAGTTGATCATTATTGCACTTTGTACTTCAGCCAGTTTGTATGTTGTTGCCTTCGCGTCAACACTATTGGCAGGCTTAATAAGTGATGTCATTGACTATCACTACTTGCTTTCCGGCTTTATAAATCGGCGCTTTCTAAACCAGTTTCAAAGTATTTCATTCCCGATTTTGTTGGTTGCCCCTTTGATTTTCAATAAAAATCTCAGCATAAAACTGGGGCTAATACTAATTGCCGCATTCTGGTTTATGCTAATGCTTGTCAGTGATGGGAGAGGTGTTTTACTAGCATCAACCAGTGGCATTATTCTCAGCAGTCTCCTCCTTCCCGCTAACCGAAAACGGTGGCTATTGACATCAGGAGTCGTTATAGCACTGGGTAGCCTAATGTATTTCGTATTTGACGCGATACTATCGACACATGAGGTAATCGACAGCAGCACATTAAGACCCGGTACCGGTGGAAGATTGCCAATATGGTTGGAAGTTATTGATGTAATTCGAGACAATCCCCTACTTGGCATTGGTCCGATGCAACTTGCATTCTCACCCAGTGATTTTACAGTCGCACACCCCCATAACATCACACTACAATTAGCAGCCGAGTGGGGAATACCGGCAGCAATCTGCTTGATTGTATTATCGCTTAATGGCTTTTTACATTGGATTAAACAACAACGACAACTCAAGCAATCAAATGAGTCCTTAATCTCAATAGCACTCACTTCTTCATTCATTGCATCAGTCATTCACGGCCACCTCAGTGGTGTCTTTGTCATGCCGCTCAGTCAACTGAGTTTTGCTGTCATCGCTGGATGGATGTTGGCAAAATACCGAGTTGGCCAATCAAATAACAAAGTCAACCTCGCTCCCCGCAAATGCTCACTCTACATTTTTCCGTTACTAACGATGCTGGCACTTATCATGCTCATTCAAGGTAGCTATCCTCAAATAAAAGCAATGATAACATCGGATTACCCGGAAAACCTGTATCTCAATGGAGAATACCCCGCTTCAAATGCTCCTAGATTCTGGTCAAGAACTTATATTGAGGCAGACAACTGATTAAACCTCACGTAGAATCAACCCCTGAATCCATATTACAGCTTTTTGGTTAATGAACCCCACCAAACACATCCTCTGCATAGAAGACGAAGCCCCCATACGCGGTATGCTTCGCTTCGCCCTTGAGCGCGAAGGTTATATCTTTCACGAGGCTGAGGACTCACGACAAATGAGCGAGCAAATCAGTCAGCAGCGCCCTGACTTAATTCTTATGGACTGGATGCTGCCGGATAGCAACGGCCCTGCCTTGGTCAAGCAACTGCGCAACGACCCATTTACCCGCGATATCCCGATTATTATGCTCACAGCAAAAGCCACGGAGCAGGATATGATTCATGGTCTGGAGTCAGGGGCAGATGATTATGTCAACAAACCGGTTTCTCCTAAGTCACTGAATGCTCGTATTAAGGCACTTCTCAGGCGTAGCAATGCTTTTAACACAGATGACATCATTAGCTACGACTCCTTACAACTGAATCTGGCGACGCAAACCCTAGCCATCAATGGAGAAAACCTCGCCATTGGCACGACCGAGTTAAAGCTTCTGAAGTGCTTTATGCAAAATCCAGAGCGAGTACTCAGCCGCGCCCAACTACTGGATCACGTTTGGGGGCAAAATACATTCATCGAAGAACGAACCGTGGATGTGCATATATTAAGGCTGCGAAAAATCCTCAAAAAGAAGTCCGTAGATTCTCTGCTAAAAACCATTCGTGGTAGTGGCTACAAACTCTCACGCTAAATTCATTTTATTACACGCCCTGTCATAAAGCTGTCATAAAGCCGCACTATAGTTCCGGTTGTCATCCAGATACTAACCCCAAGGAGAGAAACGGAATGAACAAGCTACCTTTAATGATTGCCGCCGGGATTATCCTGTCTACATCTGCTGCCTCTGCCCGCGATTACATTGAGATTGTAGGCTCCTCAACGGTGTACCCGTTCTCAACCGTGGTCGCGGAAACCTTCGGAAACAAGACCAAATTCAAAACACCTAAGATTGAAGCAACCGGCTCTGGTGGTGGCATGAAGCTGTTCTGTGCGGGCGTGGGGATTGATACACCTGACATCACCAACGCATCCCGTCGCATTAAGTCCAGCGAGTTTGAGCAGTGTCAGCAAAATGGCGTGAAAGATATTATCGAAGTGCAAGTGGGTTTTGATGGCATTGCCATCGCTAACGCGAAGTCTGCGCCACAAATGTCGTTGAGTCGTAAGGATTTATATCTGGCATTGGCAAAAATGGTTCCCGGCAAAACAGCCGGTGAGTTAATCGAGAACCCGTACAAAACATGGAAGGATGTCAATCCCGCGCTTCCGGCAACCAAGATTGAAGTGCTGGGGCCACCACCCACATCGGGTACACGCGATGCCTTCGCGGAACTGGCGCTGGAAGGTGGCTGTAAATCGTTTGACTTCATCAAAGCCATGAAAAAAACTGATAAGAGCCGTTACAAAGCAGTTTGCCATGAGATGCGGGAAGACGGTGCTTATGTCGAAGCTGGCGAAAATGACAACCTGATCGTGCAAAAGCTGGAAAAGAATCCGAATGCGCTGGGTGTGTTTGGTTTCAGCTTCTTGGATCAAAACTCAGACAAAGTACAAGGCTCAAAAATTGATGGTGTGGGATTGGACTTTGACACTATCGCAGACGGCTCCTACCCGGTCTCGCGCCCGCTTTATTTTTACGTGAAGGCTGCTCATGTGGGTAAAGTGCCAGGTATCAAGGAGTTTTTGGCGGAGTTTGTTGACGAAGAATCGTTCGGTGAGGAAGGCTATCTGACTGAAAAAGGGCTAATTCCCATGCCTGAAGAAAGCCGCGAGTCTTTCCGCGACGCAGCGACAAACCTGACGCCCATGTCAATGTAATCTATTGAAAATTTTGCATAATCAGTGAGTTTGGCATGGCAATAAATACTATTCTGATCGTCCTACTGTTATTGGTGGTTGTCAGCTATTTTATGGGCAAAGGCCGCGCCTCTGCGGTGGCCACTGTGCAGAACAATGGGCGTAGTTCATTGCACTCGTTACCCGCCTATTATGGCTACATGGTGGTGTTATGGACAGCCATCCCCGCTCTGCTCATTCTTGCATTGTGGTCGGCGTTTGATACCAAAATCATATCCAGCATGACTTATGCCTCACTGCCAGCAGCCCTACAGGAAGAAGGCCCTGACGCAATGGGTCTGCTGCTAAATGAGATTAAAAATCTGGCCAGCAATAACCAGCTTGCAGAGGCGACTGATCCGGTTAAACGGGCAGCGGCTGAGCGTTATCAAAGCCTGCAAACGATCAGCAGCATGGCCAAGTCTGTCGTGGTTTTGGGGATTGCCTTGCTGTGTCTTTACTTCGGCTGGCGCATGATCAAGCCAGAAACACAGGCAAGAAACAAGGTTGAAACCGCTATCCGCTGGACAATGATCCTCTGCGCCTCCATTGCCATACTCACGACACTGGGCATTGTCCTGTCGGTATTGTTCGAGTCCATTTTATTCTTTAAGTCGGTATCCATTACTGAGTTTTTGTTTGGTACCAAATGGAGTCCACAAACTTCTATCCGTAGCGATCAGGTCGGCAGCTCTGGTGCGTTTGGCGCTGTGCCACTGTTTGTCGGTACTTTGTTGATCTCATTGATTGCATTAATTATTGCCGTGCCGCTGGGCTTAATGTCAGCGATTTACCTATCAGAATATGCAAGCTCCCGATTTCGCGCCATTGCCAAGCCCACACTGGAAATTCTCGCCGGAATCCCAACCGTAGTCTATGGTTTCTTCGCCGCCTTAACCGTCGCGCCATTGATTCGTGACTTGGGGGAATCCATTGGTCTAACCGTTGCATCTGAGAGCGCACTGGCCGCCGGATTGGTGATGGGAATTATGATTATCCCATTCGTTTCTTCGCTATCTGATGATGTGATTAACGCCGTTCCACAGTCGTTGCGCGATGGCTCCTTCGGCATGGGAGCGACCAAATCAGAGACTATCAAGCTGGTGGTGATTCCCGCCGCCCTACCTGGCATTATCGGTGGCATATTGTTGGCCGCTTCTCGTGCTATTGGTGAAACCATGATTGTGGTGATGGCTGCCGGATTATCCGCAAATCTGACCTTTAATCCGATGGAAGCTGTCACCACGGTCACGGTTCAGATCGTCACCCTACTCACAGGCGATCAGGAGTTTGATAGTCCAAAAACATTGGCCGCCTTTGCTTTGGGACTGGGTTTATTCCTGATTACACTATTGCTCAATGTCATCGCTCAGCATGTCATCCGTAAATACCGCGAGCAGTACGATTAAACAGAACCGGAATCCCCTATTTATGAGTAAGACAACACAAATTGTTGAGGCGGGTCTTCAGAAGCGGTATGCCAAAGAAAAACGCTTCAAACTATTCGGCCTGATTTCAATCCTGATTAGTTTTGCCTTTCTGGTGACATTATTGACTGATATTGTCAGCAAAGGCTTACCCGCGTTCCAGCAAAGTTATATCAATCTGGACGTAACCATTGATGCCAAAACGCTTGGGGTGACGGCAGAATCCAGCGAGGATGCCTTATATTCCGCCCGCTACTCAAAGCTGATCAAGAACGCACTGAAAGCCAAATTTCCCGACGTGAAAGGCAGAAAGCAGAAACGTGCATTAAATAATCTGGTGAGTAAGTCTGCCGCTTATCAACTGCGTGACGAAGTTATCAAAAACCCGGCACTGATTGGTACAACGGTTTCCTACTGGTTCCTCGCAAAAGATGATATTGATGTCTTTATGAAAGGCAATATCGACCGAACGCTACCGGAAAGTGATCGTCGTATTAAAGATTATCAACTGGAGTGGATTGATACCCTGCTGGCAGAAGGCCGACTTGAGAAACGCTTTAATACTGTCTTATTTACCGAGGCCGATTCACGTGAGCCGGAACAAGCTGGTATTCGTGGAGCATTGATGGGGTCGCTCTACACCATGTTAATCACCATGCTGTTGGCCTTTCCGATTGGCGTGGCCGCAGCGACTTATCTGGAGGAGTTTGCCCCGCAAAATAACCGTTGGGTTGATTTAATTGAGGTCAATATCAACAACCTTGCAGCCGTTCCGTCCATTGTCTTTGGTTTATTAGGTCTGGCGGTTTACATTAATTTCTTTGGTGTCCCCCGTTCTACACCACTGGTCGGTGGCTTGGTACTGACCCTGATGACCCTGCCCACTATTATCATCGCCAGCCGTGCGGCCATTAAGGCGGTTCCGCCGTCGATGCGTGAAGCGGCCTTGGGACTGGGCGCATCAAAAGTACAAACCGTATTCCAGCATGTCATTCCAATGGCCATGCCGGGTATCTTGACTGGAACCATTATCGGCATGGCACAAGCACTGGGGGAAACGGCTCCATTACTCATGATCGGTATGATTGCCTTTGTGTCGGATATTCCACAGGGCATTCTTGATCCAGCTACCGTAATGCCCGTGCAAATTTACCTGTGGTCTGACAGCCCGGAGCGTGCCTTCACTGAGCGAACATCCGCAGCTATTATGGTGCTACTGGCGTTTCTGATTACGATGAATTTAGTCGCCATTATCTTACGCAAGCGTTTTGAGAAAAAATGGTAGGCGTACACAACACAGCTCATCACACATTAACAAGAACCTATTGACCTCGCAGGAAACAGCAGAAATGAGTACAGACATGGCAAATAAACAACGCGACGAATTTGATGTTGAAATACTGGAAACCGTCGGCGCGCCATTCATTAAAAACAGTGAAGACATAAAAATGGCCACCCGTGATTGTGATGTCTTCTACGGGGATAAGCAGGCTCTGTTTGGGGTGAGTTTGGACATTGGTAAAAATGAAATCCTTGCGATGATTGGGCCATCGGGTTGTGGTAAGTCCACTTACCTGCGCGCACTGAACCGCATGAACGACACCATTGATATCTGTCGAGTCAGCGGCTCACTAACATTGGACGGGCAAGATATTTACGATAAAAAGCAAGACCCGGTATTGCTGCGCGCCCGCGTCGGCATGGTCTTTCAGAAGCCAAACCCATTTCCTAAATCAATTTATGATAATGTCGCTTATGGCGCTCGCTTGCATGGCTTGGTGAGCAACAAGGCGGATCTGGACGACTTGGTGGAAGCCAGTTTGACCAAGGCGGGCTTGTTTAAGGAAGTCAAGGACAGCTTGCAAAAACCAGGGACGGGCTTGTCAGGCGGTCAACAGCAGCGTTTATGTATTGCACGTACCATTGCAGTTAACCCAGAAGTAATTCTGATGGATGAACCAACATCAGCACTTGACCCAATCGCCACTGCTACCATTGAGGAGCTAATGGATGAATTGCGTCATAATTACACCATTGCAATCGTGACACACTCGATGCAACAGGCCGCACGTGTTTCGCAACGTACAGCCTATTTCCACCTTGGTAAGCTGGTAGAAGTGAATGCAACCAACAATGTGTTCACCAACCCTGAACATCAATTAACCGAAAATTATATAACAGGCCGATTCGGCTAAGAACAGAGAATAATATGGAAAATGGAGATCACATCCTCAGGTCCTACGACCAGGAACTGGAAGATATTCGTAGCAAAACTCTGGCAATGGGTGGGCTGGTAGAAAAGCAAGTCAGTAATGCGCTGCAAGCAGTTTTGGAGCGGGACATTGAGCTGGGCGAACTTGTCGCTACTTCCGATGCTGAAATTAACGAGCTGGAAGTCGAGATTGACGAGGAATGTGCCAGTATCATTGCACGTCGCCAACCGGCTGCCGGTGATTTGCGTTTGCTATTGAGCATCATCAAAGTCACCACCGACCTTGAGCGCATTGGCGATGAGGCCGAGCAGATTGGCTTATACGCTTCTCAGTTGGGTAGCAATACCAGCAATCTGGGACTCAGTGCCCAACTGCGGCACTTGGGTGAGCTATCCCACTCCCTGCTAAAACTGGCACTGGATGCCTTTGCCCGTATGGACGATGGACAGGCAATGGATGTCGCCAAAAAAAGCCGCCGTGTAAGTGGTGAGTTTGATGACCTATCCCGTGTATTAATTACTCACATGATGGATGACCCGCGTAGTATCAAGAATGCATTACGTGTCATGGGCTGCGCCCGTTCACTGGAGCGCATTGGCAACCACTCCACCAATATCTGTGAGTTTGTTATTTATCGGGTGAAGGGTAAGGATATTCGCCACACCAGCCTAAAGAAAATTCGCAAAAAGCTGTACCCTGAAACGCTAAAAAAGTCTCGGTAAGTCTACCCGATGGGCTGGCGTGAGTATTTTAACCAAGTCATTGCCCCTGAGATCAGGCTCGTGGGCATTATTGTTGCCGCTTGCCTGTTAATCTCAACCACTGGCATCCCTTTTGTCTGGCTAATTGCGCTGGCTTTTCTTGCCTTCAGCGCCTTTCACATTTACCAAAGCAAGCTCCTTCTCACGTGGCTATCCCAGGAAGAACTCGCCAGCCCTTCAGATAATTTACGTGGCATATGGTATGAAATTGCAATAGACATTCATCGCCGCAATAAATTGACACGCACCAAAGCAATTCAACAGCAGCAGCTCATTGAACAGTTTCGTACGGTGAACACCGCCTTGCCAGACGGTATGATTATTCTTGATGAGCTAAATCATATTGAGTGGCTGAATACTCGCGCCGAAAGCTTGCTCGGCCTGCGCGCTGATCAGGATATTGGCAGCAACATCACCAACCTGGTGCGTGATCCCAACTTTGTCGACTTCTACAATCAAGGAGAGCAAGGCGAAAGCCTGCGACTACGTTCTCCAGCAGATAGTAAGATCCGCTTGGATCTGCGGCTGATTTCGTATGACAGAAAGCATTTACTCATTATTCAAGACTTCACCCGACTTCATCATATTGAGCAAGTGCATCAGGATTTCGTGGCCAATGTTTCCCATGAGCTACGCACACCACTGAGCGTTGTCGCTGGCTATATTGAAATGCTGGATAATGACAAAGCACCAGAGTTGGAGACTTATCGACCGACTTTCTGGCAAATGAAACAACAGTCCGACCGCATGACCCGACTGGTCGAAGACCTGCTAGTACTGTCCAATCTGGAAAATAACCGACAGGTGAACCGCCGGGCCGAGGTGGATGTACCAGACATGCTGGCAGGCATTCGGGATGATGCACTGATTCTCAGTGGCGACAAGGCTCAGAGCATTATACTGGACGCAGACGAAACGCTTTGGCTGGAGGGCAATGCCAGAGAGTTACAGGGACTGTTCTCCAATTTAGTCTCCAATGCCGTCAACTACACACCCGCACAAGGCACAATCAAAATGCGTTGGTATGTCAATAATAATCACGGTGTTATGGAAGTTGAGGACAACGGTATCGGCATTGAGCCACAGCATATTAACCGTCTTACCGAACGCTTTTACCGAGTCGATAAGGGACGTTCGCGGGATACCGGCGGCACGGGTCTAGGCTTGGCTATTGTCAAACACGCCTTACAACGCCACGATGCCAAACTGGTCATTAAAAGCAAGCCCGGCGTTGGCAGTACCTTTAAATGCTTGTTTCCTCTGGAACGCTGCCTGAGGGAGTCTGAGCACCCGGAGTGGCTGAACGAGCCCGATGAAGCGCCATCCACTCACACTTGATTCATTTTCCTGCTTTAATTATTGCCGCATCATGGTAAATAATATCCAGTATAAATGCTGGCAACGAGCTGTCGTGTGCATAAATTTTTTTTAATTAATTGGAAAACAATTAGTAATCAGGCACATGACAAGATCGGCGCATCAATTAACAAATGGAGATTATATATGGCTCATCCAGTAACTCAGCCAACAATGTACAAAGCACTCAGCGCGATGCTACTTACTACGCTGTTATTTGTGACATCGTTATCTGCAAAGGCTGATGGTTTGCCCAACTTAATGGGGGTTATCGAGAAAAACCGCAATTCAGTCGTCAACATTGCGACTGAGGGAAGGACAAGCAGCTCAATGAGCAACGGGAGCGGCCGTTTTGACCTAGATACACTGCCGCCGCAACTGCGCGAGTTTTTCCGCAGCATGCCACCCTCGCCTGATTACCACAGACGGCGACCTCAACGCGGCTTTCAGTCGTTGGGTTCCGGCTTCATTATTTCAAGTGATGGCTATGTTGTCACCAATGCGCACGTGATTGATCAAGCCGAGCGAGTTCGTGTCACATTAAAAGACCGCCGTGAGCTGGATGCCAAAGTCATGGGTGTAGATGAAGCCACCGATATTGCCCTATTAAAAGTGGACGCAACTGACTTGCCTGCTGTGACACTGGGTGATTCATCGACACTTAAAGTCGGCCAGTGGGTTGTTGCCATTGGCGCACCATTTGGCCTTGAGCATAGTGCATCGCAGGGCATTGTCAGTGCCCTGTCGCGTAGTTTAAACCAGGCGGGCACCACCTATGTGCCATTTATTCAAACCGATGTTGCGGTTAATCCCGGCAACTCCGGTGGCCCGTTGTTTGACCTGAAGGGCAATGTGGTCGGTGTCAACTCAATGATCTATAGCCGCAGCGGTGGCTATCAGGGAATTTCATTCTCTATTCCTGTCAACACCGTTAAGAACGTGACTGAGCAGCTGAAAAGCAAAGGTTTTGTGAGCCGTGGCAAGCTGGGTGTGGTAATTCAGGATATTGATCAGGAGTTGGCAAACTCATTCAACTTATCCAGCCCAACGGGGGCACTGGTTTCCCGTGTAGAAAAAGACAGTGCAGCGGACAAGGCCGGCCTGAAGCCCGGCGATGTCATTATTGGTTTCAATGGCGTGCCCGTATATCGCTCCGGTGATTTACCACCCTTGGTTGGCAATACTGAAATCGGCAAGCGTGTGCCATTAACACTGATTCGTGCCGGTAAAGAAAAGACCTTTGAAGTCATTGTTGGCCAACTGGATAAGAAACACCGCAGTGCCTTCAACCGCGCTACGCGTACCAATGACACGTTCGGCGTTGTCGTAGGCCCGCTGAATGACGAGCAACGTAAGTCAATTCGCTCCGACAAGGGTGTGGTTGTGAATCAGGTAATGGCTGACAGCTTGGCGGAAAAGGCAGGCATTCAGGTGAATGACATCATTATTTCCTTCAATAACCAGGAAGTGGCTTCTGGTGACGATCTGAAGGCGGCAATTAAGAAAGCGCCTAAAGGACGCTCAGTACCTGTATTATTAATTCGCGACAATGCAGCGCGTTATATTCCGGTACACGTACCAAAGTAGGTAAAAAACTCGATTGTCCTACACACTGCGCCCCATTAATTGGGGCGCTTTTTAACAAGGCCGCACCAATAAATAGCACAACCGGTAGACGTGGAAACGCTTGAATAAACTGATGTCCCTTGCGGGGCTGTCGTAGGTCTGACTCCGGTGGGGTAAAGGGATTGTGCTCCGACATGACTTTTCCTTGGTTACAAATCGTCTAGGGCGCAAGAATACTAGCAGCGAACCTGATTTTGTAGTACCCAATGCGCTAAACGCCCAACAGAACCTCATTCCCCCACCGCCCAAGGCTCTGATAAAATCAACCAAAACAACAAGGCCATTACCATGTACATTGATCAAAAAGACAAAGGTGCCAGCTCCAAATCTGAAAAAATCTTTATCCTGATTATTTCCACGCTGTTTCTGTTTATGATGGGTATGGAGATGATCAGCAACTATGAGCCACGCAAACTCGGTATGTTATTCTTCATCCTGTTTTGGATACCTTTATTATTTTTGCACGAGTTTGGCCACGCGCTGATGGCGAGAGCCTGCGGCTGGGAAGTTAAACGCACAGTCATTGGCTTTGGCAGCATATTCCACACCACCACCCTGTTTGGCGCACCTATGGAAATTCGTATGATTCCATTGGAAGGTTTCGTCAGCATTGCACCGCTCAATATGCACTGGGTTCGTATTAAACATGCGCTGATTTACTTTGCCGGGCCGGGTATTGAGCTATTGGTGTTTTTATTGATTATGCTATTGCTGGGGACTGACCAAATCTTTTCACTGCATGATCATTACGGACAGATTGCACTGCAAAGTCTTGCCTTTGCTGCATTGGTAGGGGCTGTGATTAACTTGATTCCGCTGGGCATTCGCACTGAACAAGGCACATCGCCCAATGATGGCTTGGGCATACTCCTGAGCCTGACTAGCAGTCAAATGGATTATGAGCAGTGGATACGTGACAACCAGGCGGAGAATGGTAAAAACTAAAACGAGCTGAAACAACCAACACCGCCCAAGGCAACCCAACCCTGGGCGGCATATTGAGGTGATTATTGATCTACCACCACCTCATAACTAACATGCCCTGCTGCACCACCAGACAACGCGCCGGTAAATTCCCAGAGTAGCTCATCAATATTGAGCGTAGATGTACATGTCATTCCTGCTGGTACCACGTCACAAGCACTGCTACTGTCCACGAGCGTCGTATAAGCCGGAACTGTATCATTAACTTTCAGATCAGTAATTGGACTCACTCCTGGATTTCGGTAGTAAATACGATATTTAAGAAAATCACCGGGCGCTGCGTGATTCAACGACTCTGTTTCGGGTGTTCCCTGTGTTAGGTTTTCAACCGTCTTCTTAAGCTTTAATCTCGACTCACCACCCTGCGAATCCTGTGGTACTACTGGCGCCGACAACACCGTAGTGACGTCCGTAACCTCCAGAATAACAGGGGTTACCGTACCTCCGGCATAAGTGAAAGTGGCCGTGATTTTTACATTATGACGACCTCCCGCTGATACATTTGCTGGCGCGTAAACTTTGTCAATCACACAAATTCGACCACCAGCATTAACGGGTATATCTGAATCCAGACCATTGATGGCAGTATTACCTTCGGTACCATTCAAAGTACCATTGCAATCGCTATCCCGATACAGCACATGCGACCATCCGTGGGTACTGTCACTACTATTCATCGTGAACCGCACAGCTCCATCGGCCTGACTGGTCAGTGTATGCGCATAAAAGACAACATTACCGGGCAGGATTTCACTTTGATGATCTGGCTCAAAGACGATCCCAACCCCATTATTGCCCGAAGGGCCGCCACTACTTCCAGCGACTTCACCAAAGTCTTGGTTGATAACATCGTCACCAGCTACCACCACGCTCAAAACATCAGGAGTGGTTGACCGATAGCCTGTTGGATTTCTTGCAAAGGACGTTCCACAATTTTGCGGGGTTGGTGTAGTTTCACCGTGTGCTTGATAGATTTCATATTGACCATCAGCCACACCGACGAAGCTGTAGTACCCACCCCCGTTGGTATGAATACTCCGGCAAACACCTGAAACAGTATCCCGAAGTACCACAACGGTACGGGCAATACCCGACTCGCCAGCATCCTCAACGGCATTACTGTTAGCATCGATATAAACGCGCCCACTCACATTGACACCAGAGTCACCAATAGTAATCAGGTAATCCTCCACTTCACCATCCTTTTTAGCGGTAATCGGCTCCCGATTATTAATGGATTCTGTTGTGAGTCGTAATCGGAGATAAGTCCTTCCCGCCCGAATATCGACCGGAATATGAGACCATGTTAATGCCACCGTACCATCTGCTGTGCCGCTTGCGACCATACGCATTGCTGCTTCGTCAGGATCAAAACGGCCATTACCATCAAAGTCAATCCAACCCATTAAGCGAGCGGGGTTGCTGGTTTGGTTGCTCACTTGCACATTAACCGAGTACGTCCGGTCAAGAGCCGTCAATGGATTGAATGTACTAACGGCATCATCATCCGCGCCGTCACCATCCGCCGCATCACTGGCAATAGAGGCTGACTCCCCATCAGTGGATGCACCCAGTTTCAACTCAGGAGTGATATCATGTTGGGCGTCACCGTACGCGGTCGTGCCAGTGCCATTTGGTGCCACTGAGCCATCAGCCGGTGCATCCGAGTAGTCCTTATTTGGAAGATTTGCAACAGAGCAGATAGCATCAATGGTTTGACCAATGTAGCCCTTGGTTGGATCAGCAACATTGGCATAGCTTGATGTCTTTAAAAGAAGACCATCCGAGCCAACCACTGCATCGATGGTTCCCCTGGCGGTTGCATTATTGTTATAGGCACCGACCGCCTCGGCTAACAGTATTAGTACAATACGGGTGCCATCAGGCCCAGCAGCTCGCAGATTAGCCGCCGCAGCCTCCCAAGCAGCACCGCCACTATTATAATGACCCTCATTATTAATTTGTGCATCATACGCATCGGTCATAAACACCGCTACTTGAGGCACACCCGTTCGACGACCGTTACCCGAATTAATTAAATCAGCCAGATTCTGGGTAGCCTCAGCCAGCCTTGTGCCCGAGCCATTGTTTACCTTTACTGTATAAATTTCACGCACTCCCAAGCCATCCCCATCAACAACTGTTCCCGTTGATGCCAGGCCGGAATCACCCTGATCCTGAAAGTTCTCGGTAATCGGCATCACCACACTAATGGGATTAGCGGCCCAGCCAATTAATCCCCCTTGTGCCCCAGTGGCGGCACTGTGGTAAAAACCATCAGTCACTTGGTAAATAAAATCAAGAGACTGAGTAAACTCAGTGGAGTCCACACTACTGGACTCATCATTCGCATACCAAATATCCACACGTGATTTGCAACGGAAACTAGAGGGATCACGAGCGATTGTTAATGCGTAGTCCTCCACTTCACCATCCGTTTTGGCAGTAATCGGTTCCTGATTATTGATGGCGTCGGTTGTTAGTCGCAACCGGACGTAAGTCCTCCCCGCCCGAATATCAGCCGGAATATTAGACCATGTTAACGCTACCGTACCATCTACTGTGCCACTTGCGACCGTGTGCATTGCCGCTTCATCAGGATCAAAACGACCGTTGCCATCAAAGTCAATCCAACCCATCAAACGGGCGGGGTTGCTGGTTTGGTTGCTCACTTGCACATCAACCGAATACGTCTGGTCAAGAGTCGTCAATGTATTAAATGTGCTGACTGCATCATCATCCGCACCATCACCATCTGCCGCACCACTGGCGATGGAGGCCGACTCACCATCGATGGATGCACCCAGTTTCAACTCAGGCGTTATATCGTGCCGGGCATCACCATACGTGGTCGTTCCAGTGCCATTTGGAGCCGCGGAGCCATCAGCCGGTGCATCGGAGTAATCCTTATTTGGAGGGCTTCCAACAGAGCAGATCGCATCAATGGTTTGACCAATGTAGCCCTTGGTTGGATCAGCAACATTGGCATAACTTGATGTCTTTAGAAGAAGGCCATCCGAGCCAACCACGGCATCGACAATTCCCCTGGTAGTCCCACTGCTGTTATAGGCATCGACTGCCTCGGCTAACAGTATTAATACGATACGGGTGCCATCAGGCCCAGCTGCTCTCAAATTCGCCGCCGCAGTCTTCCAGGCAGAACCTCCATGGGTATAGTGCCCCTCATTTTTAATTTGTTCTTTAAATGCATCGGTCATAAACACCGCAACTTGAGGCACACCCGTTCGACGACCATTGCCTGCATTAATCAAATCAGCCAGCTTTTGGGTGGCATCAGCCAGGTTTGTGCCTGAGACATTATTGGCTCTCGCTATATAAGTTTCCCGCACTCCCAAGCCGTCCCCATCAACAACTGTTCCCGTTGATGCCAGGCCGGAATCATCCTGATCCTGAAAGTTTTCAGTAATCGGCATCACCACACTAACGGGATTAGCAGCCCAGCCAATCAGTCCACCCTGCGCCCCACTGGCTGCACTGTGGTAAAAGCCATCGGTCACTTGGTAAATAAAATCACGGGACTGCTTAATCTCGGTGGAATCCACACTACTGGACTCATCATTCGCATACCAAATATCCACACGTGATTTACAGCGGAAACTAGAGGGATCACTACCAGCATTTGACGGAGCCGCATACACCATTTGCAGTGGCAACAGCAAAATAACCAATAGGCCGATAAAGACTATCCACTTTGCCCCCATGAGCTTGTTGATGACCTGCATCACACCCAGTTTAACAGGTGTTTTTATCTTAAATAACAACGACATACTTGGTGCCCCCCATTTTAATAACATCGCCCACGAGGGAATGCCAATTCTATGTTGTCGACAGTCTGGCGCGTGAATACTGTATTTAGCATGAATAATGTTGTTTTTTTATCCTAAACCATTTCTTATGATCAATTACTTACATATTCTGGTCATCTGTTTTATCCGCAAAAAATCGAACTCAACCCCCTAAGCGTGGGGAGAACCTTGTACCATAGACAGATACTTAAACACTGGATCGCACAATGACAAACACCACCTTCTTCTGGCACGACTACGAAACATGGGGCGTGAACCCACGCAAAGACCGACCTTCACAATTTGCTGGCATTCGCACCAATCTGGAATTGGACATTATTGGCGAGCCAGTCATGCTGTATTGCCAGCCGGGATCGGACTTTATCCCGCATCCAGAAGCGGTGCTCGTCACCGGTATTACACCGCAAAAAGCCGCCGCCGATGGAGTTAATGAGGCAGATTTTTTTCATCAGATTCATGATGAACTCAGCAGGCCCGGCACTTGTGGCGTTGGGTACAACAGCCTGCGCTTTGACGATGAAGTCACACGTTTTGGTTTTTACCGCAACTTTATCGACCCTTATGCCCGCGAATGGCAAAACGGCAATAGTCGCTGGGACCTGATTGATCTGGTACGCATCACACACGCACTACGCCCTGAAGGCATCCAGTGGCCGAAGTCGGAAGCCGGTGCCACCAGTTTTCGGCTGGAACACCTAACCGCTGCAAATAACATCGCACACGCGGGGGCTCACGATGCTTTGGTGGATGTGTATGCCACCATCGCTATGGCAAAGCTCATCAAAGAAAAACAGCCAAGGCTTTTTGATTTCTATTTTAGCCTGCGACAAAAGCACAAAGCCGCTGAATTGCTCAATCTGGAAAAACAAAAAACGGTGCTGCATGTCTCTGGCATGATTCCGGCTGCCTTGGGCTGTCTTTCACCAATTGTTCCATTGATGCAGCATCCCGTGAACAGTAATGAATTTATCTGCTTTGATCTGCGCCAACACCCCGAACAATTACTGAATGCCAGTGTTAAAGAGATTGAGTACAGTCTTTATACCCCAACGGCTGATCGCCAAGATGATGCACCACGGATTGCCCTGAAAGGCGTGCATATCAATAAGTGCCCTGCCCTTGCGCCCGTGAGCACGCTAACACCGGAACAAGCTGAGAAATGGCAGATTGATCTGGAAGAAGCCGAACAGCACAAAAAACTACTTCTATCCGACCCAACTCTGATTGGGAAGCTGACAGAACTTTACAGCAATGGTACAGAGCAGAGCGCGCAAGACGCAGACAGTGCGCTGTATTCTCACTTTATTAATAACGCTGATCGTAAGCTTTGTAACTTTGTCATTAACCAATCCGCCGAACGATTAGCGCACGAAAACATCGCATTTTCAGACCAACGCTTGCAGACTTTATTATTCCGCTATCGGGCACGAAACTGGCCAGAGACCTTAAATCAACAGGAACAATGGCAGTGGCAAGAGTTTTGTCGTGCCCGCTTAATCGACGGGGAGTTTGGTTGTGACTTTACAGCAACCGACTTTCAAGAAGCCATGCACGATATTGCCCAGCGAGATTTAAGTGAGGAGCAAAAAGTGGCATTGCAACGGCTTGTGGACTGGGTTCAGGGTTTGCAGTAAGTTATGTATTTTTATCTGTCTGCTTAAAAATTGTTGCTCGAAGCTGCGGGATTCCTGCATCATAGACGCATGAAACGCCTAACAAAAAGGATGATGCGAGGACTGAGAGGCCTGCTCCGGCTGTTGCTTGGTATCGTTCTTTGCTACTTATCTGTTTTACTCGTATTTCGGTGGGTACCCATTCCCACTTCTGCGTTTATTTATCATCAAAATGCACTGCATAGAGAAAAGCCTAATGTGTATAGCGCTGCGAAATACGAGTGGGTCGATTGGGACGATATTCCACCGGCCTTGGCCCTGGCAGTGATCACCGCTGAGGATCAACGCTTTCCGAATCACTGGGGAGTGGATACGATTGAGCTACGCCACGCAATTCGGGATATGCGTGCCGGAAAAGCCGTGCGGGGTGCCAGCACCATTACTCAACAGGTGGCCAAAAACCTGTTTCTATGGAATGGCCGCAGTTATATTCGCAAAGGGGCAGAGTTTCTAATCAGCTTTTCACTGGAACTGGTTTGGTCTAAACAGCGAATCCTTGAGGTGTATTTAAATATTGCGCAATTTGCACCGGTGACATTCGGTGCGAAGTCAGCGAGTAAAGTGCTGTTTGATAAACCGCTGGTGGCGCTGACACCCGAGGAGTGCGCAATGTTGGCCGCCGTTTTGCCGACGCCCGCCAAGTCCAACGCCAATAATCCCAGCAAGACCTTGCAGAAACGACATGCCTGGATATTGGAACACATGGAAAAACTAGGTGGCGTGTCTTACCTTGATAAGTTGTAGGCTACGTCTTTAGCCCCCATTTTTGCATATCAAATACGGCAAGTGATGGGATGATTTCATCAGCATCCGCAAACTGATCGTGGCTCATATTCGGGTCTGGCACAGCAATCACGCTCATCCCAGCCGCCTTGGCCGCAGCAACTCCTGACGGCGCGTCCTCAAATACTAGGCAATGCTCTGGTGCGATACCCAGTTCGGCAGCGGCAGTCAAGAAAATGTCAGGTGCCGGCTTGGCGTGTTTTACCGCGTGGTGGTCACTGGTGACAACAGTATCAAATAATGTAAACCAATCCTGGTGACGGCTGGTCTTAATATCGAAATGGTGATCTTTAGAGCTGGTGGCTACAGCAATCGGAAGACCCATTTCAGAAAGTGTCTGAATCAACTCACGCGCACCAGATTTGGCTTTGGCAAAGGCAAAGCGTTCATCCAATAAGTCATTGCGCTCCTCCAGATAAAACTCCGGCGTGAAAGGCAGGTCCAACGCATCAACCAAATACCTAGCGGCATCCAGTGAATCACGTCCGATCATGTGTGACTTCACCGACCAGTCAAAAGTCTTGCCATAGCGACCGACAATCATTTGCGTGACTTCGGTGTAAATGCTTTCCGTTTCCAGCAGCAATCCGTCCATGTCGAAGAGTATGGCTTTGATGTTAGCGTGACTCATGAGTATTATTTCCGTGGGTGGATGATTGAATAGCAGCTAAACATACCATAGTCGCTGCCATGTCACTATGTTAAGTCTCTTGGGTCAATAACGAACATAATAAGCACCTAACTGATTGATTCGCATAAAATATCATCAAATATAAATGAGAGTCTAGGGATATAATGAGCACACGAATTTAGGTAGTTTTTATTAGTTTTTTAAGAGGAAGAGGTGATATATGCAGGATATGCATCTGGATGATGTGCTTCCCTGCTGCACCGAGCAAGTATTGGTGTACCAGGATGGTAGCCGTCGCAAAGTCTTCGTGACGGATCAGGAAGTGCCCTTTCCCGAAGGGAAGTTAATTGTGTCACGAGCCGATGAGCAAGGAATTATTACTCACGGCAATCAGTCGTTTGTCGATATGTCGGGATTTACTGAGGAGGAGTTGATTGGTCAGCCACACCATATTCTACGACATCCAGACATGCCTCGCGCTGCATTTAAAGACCTCTGGGAGACCTTGGCACGAGGCGAAAAATGGTCAGGCTATGTAAAGAATTTACGTAAGGATGGTGCGTACTATTGGGTATTTGCCACAGTGGTCGCGAATGTCAGAGATGGCAAGGTTGTTGGCTATACCTCCGTTCGCCGTAAGCCTTCCCGTCGGCGCATTGCGGAGTGTATTGAGCTGTATCGCAAGTTGCGTGCGGAGGAGGCAGCATGAAGCCTTATACCATGACAGTCAGCCCCGATTTTATGCCGGACTATATCGCCGGTTGGTATATTTTCAATACTTGGCTACAGCGCCAACTGGGGGAGAATATCCACCTTGAACTCTATTCCGACTTCGCCGAGCAGCGTGCAGCGATTGCGCGGGATGAGATTGATCTGATTTATGCTAATCCGTATGACGCTGCCATGCTGGTTCGTGAAAAAGGTTTCAGAGCCATTGCAGCACCGTTGGATAAACCGGACGAAGTGATTCTGGCAGTGCCCGAGTCGTCTTCTGTTCAAACACTGGATGATTTGAAAGATGGGACACGTATTGTTCGTACCGATGACCCTGATGTGAATCTGATTGGCATGATGATGATTGAGTCGGCAGACTTAACAGCCGCTAATACCAAGGTGCAACTGGTTGATAACTATGTATTAGTCGCCAAAGCGTTATTTCAGAAAGAGGCAGACCTAGGTTTCTTTTTGCATGAGTCGTACGAAAGTCTGACGGACTTTGTAAAAGGCCAGCTACGGGTGTTACTGAGCAGCCAGATTCATGTGGTCACGCATGTGTTACTGGCAGGGCCACGGCTTGCAACGCATCATGGTGGCTTACAAAGCTGTCTGATTGATATGCCGAAACGAGATAAGGGACAGGGTGTACTCGATAGCATGGGACTATCAGGCTGGCAAGCACAAACTCAGGAAGACACAGAGTTTATGATTGACTTGATGGATACGCTCACCTGACTTTTCCAAATAACCATCCAGCTTTTCTCTAAACACAAGGCTCTATTTACAACAATTGCCTGAAAGGTTAACGCCGAGTTTCCGACACTTGGCCGCCCTTATGTTTAGTGTTTAAGCTTGATAGTTTATTGACGCTGTGTTCAATCATGCGTACATCCTGAAGGCCTATACACGCAATGGTACACGCATTACATTTTGCTTACACGCAATTTGCTTAAAAATACAGCAATTTAACATCTAATTTTTTAAGCGTTGCTGGCACTCCAATAAACAAAAAGCCCCACTAAACAGTCGCTTAGCGGGGCTTCTTTTCGTGCTTGGCACAGCCTAGCACTAGATTTTGGCGGAGAGACAGGGATTCGAACCCTGGGTGGGCTACAAACCCACGCCGGTTTTCAAGACCGGTGCATTCAACCGCTCTGCCATCTCTCCAAGAAGCGCGTATAGTAATCAAAAACCCTGTTATACGCTAGTGCTTTTTTTAAACTTTTTGGAATTTATTCTTTGTTGCTGGTCGTGCCTGTAATGCTGGGGAAAACAGCCACATTACTCCCCTCGTCATAGTCGGTAATTTTGCACACGCCGCGTTCTTTCACTTCATCAATACGCACAACGCTGTGTAAAGGAATAAAGCTACGCTTCACACCATCAAACTCAGCCTTAAGTTTTTCTTCGCTGGGGTCAATCACAATATCGCTGGCACTTCCGAAAACCATTCCCTCTACCGCCAAGAAGCCGTATAGATCCGATTCATACACCTGCTTGGCGAAAACATCATAGACCTTGTCTTTATTGATAAAACTGATTTTGTACAACCGTGACTCGTTCACACGTTATCCACCTTCAAAGAATTGGCTGGCCTTTCTACCAGAAACAGTGACTAACCGCAATCACCGTCAGAGACTTCTCATGCGTAGCAGAATCAGTCTAGCTGCATCCTCGCGTAATGACTTGCGAATCTGGCGTTCTTCTTCCTGCTTGCCCAGAATGTAGTCTGCATCGTAATTCATCGTCTTATCCAAACGAACCCGCTGGGTAGCCACCACTTTCCCATCAACCACTATCTTGTAATCGAACAATAGGTACAGCAAATACTGCCGAACGGACAGGTCAGAGGCGAAGGAGGCAACACGCTGCCCTTCCTCCAGATTGCTGATTTGTAATTGCGTTGTAGCTTTTCTTCCCGCAACCACTAACTCACTGCGGGCATCAATGAATGCGACTCTCAGTGCTTTCCCTAATGCCTGATCAAAGTCAATCCCCACCAGAGAGACTTGCTGAAATTTATCCGGCAACTTGTTGGTTTCTCGCAGATGAAAGCCGCAGGCAGTTAGCGTCAGGCACAACAACGCACTTAAACATACGGTATAGATTGGTGTTAATCGCATACTGCCTCCGAACGGTGGGCCTAGCCAACGACGATATTGACCAGTCGGCCTTTTACCACGATGATTTTACGGATGGTCTTATTCTCAAGAAAACGCTGCACATTGTTATTTGCCTGAGCCATTGCTTTCACGGACTCTTCATCAGCATCCACATCCACGTCTATTTTTCCACGCAGCTTGCCGTTGACCTGAACCATCAACTGAACAGTGCTTTGAACCAATGCTTGCTCATCCACTTCTGGCCATGCATGGTCAATCAAGGCATCACCATGCCCCAGTACCTCCCACAATACTTGGGTAATGTGCGGAGCAATCGGCGACAGCATTAACACAACAGCCTCCAGCACTTCCTGGCGCACTGCCGAGCTCAGCGCATCAGTCTCTTTGCATTTGGCTACCTCGTTAATCAACTCCATATTCGCAGCAATCGCGGTATTAAAAGTATAACGACGTGCCATGTCATCCGTGACTTTACCAAGTGTTTGATGAAGCTTTTGGCGCAGACCCTTTTGTGCGTCATTCAACGCAGACTTATCCAGTTCGGCGACGACACCCGCAGTAGCGTGTTCCTGAACCATCCGCCACAGACGCTTCAGAAAACGGTGCGCCCCTTCCACACCAGAGTCAGACCATTCCATGCTTTGGTCAGGTGGCGCAGCGAACATTGAGAACATACGTAACGTATCCGCACCATATTCCTCAACCAGTTGTTGTGGGTCAACGCCATTATTCTTTGACTTGGACATTTTACTCATGCCCGCAGCAGTCACTGCCTCACCAGTTGTTTTGAGTGTGGCACTGGTCATTTGACCTTGGCTATCACGCTCAATCAACACATCTTGTGGCGCTATCCACTTTTGACCACCCTTTTCATCTTCGATGTAGTAGGTATCACACAACACCATGCCTTGGGTGAGCAACTTGCTGAACGGTTCATCACCGTCAACCAGGCCCTCATCGCGCATTAATTTGTGGAAGAAACGCGCGTACAACAGGTGCAGAACGGCATGTTCAATGCCTCCAATGTACTGATCCACCGGCAGCCAGTAGTCAGCACGTTCATCCAGAATAGCCTGATTGTTGTCAGGGCCGGTAAAACGTGCGTAATACCAAGAGGATTCAAAGAAGGTATCGAAGGTATCGGTTTCCCGTGTTGCATGGGCATGACACTTGGGGCACGTTGTCTCGTAGAACGACGGCATGTGCTGAATCGGTGAGCTACCGGAGTCATCAAACTCAATGTCCGTTGGCAGTTCAACTGGCAACTGATCATCCGGTACCGGTACTGCGCCACAGTCATCACAATAGATAATGGGAATCGGGCAGCCCCAGTAACGCTGACGGGATACACCCCAATCACGCAGCCGGTAATTGATCGTCTTACGGCCTTTACCCTGTGATTTCAGTGCGTCGGCAATGCCCTGAAAGGCATCGTCAGAGCTTTGTCCATCAAAGTCACCTGAATTAACCAATATACCTTTTTCTGTATAGGCCGCTTGCTGTACATCAACTTCATCGCCATTAGCAGGCGCAATCACTTGCTTGATAGGTAAGTCATAGCTTTTTGCAAATGCCCAGTCGCGCTCATCGTGAGCAGGAACCGACATCACTGCCCCGGAGCCGTAGGACATTAATACAAAGTTCGCGACCCAAATCGGTACTGTTTCGCCGGTTAATGGATGAATGGCATACTCGCCGGTCGGCATACCCTTCTTTTCCATTGTGGCAAGATCAGCCTCTGCAGTTTTGGCATTCTTGCAGGACTCGATAAATGTGGCCAGCGCTGCATTGTTCTCTGCCGCCTTCAAGGCTAACGGATGCTGTGCGGCGACGGCTACATAGGTCACACCGAACAAAGTGTCTGGCCGTGTGGTAAATACAGACAAGACATCCTCTGAGTTTGCAATGTCAAACTCCAACTCAACCCCTTCAGAGCGACCAATCCAGTTTTCCTGCATGGTGCGAACCCGTGCGGGCCACTCTTCCAGCTTTTGCACGTCTGAAAGCAATTCGTCCGCATAGGCTGTAATTTTCAGAAACCACTGATCGATTTCACGCTGCTCAACCAGCGCACCAGAGCGCCAGCCGCGTCCATCAACAACTTGCTCATTCGCCAGTACGGTATTGTCCACTGGATCCCAATTCACTGTGGCTTTTTTGCGGTAGACCAAGCCTTTTTCAAACAGCTTCAGGAAGAACCACTGCTCCCAGTGATAGTAGTCCGGTTTGCAGGTTGCCAATTCACGCGACCAGTCGTAGGCAAAGCCCATTCGCTGTAACTGACTACGCATCTCAGCCATATTGCTGTCAGTCCAAGTAGCAGGTGCGACGTTGTTTTTAATGGCGGCATTTTCTGCTGGCAGTCCGAAAGCATCCCACCCCATAGGTTGCAGCACATTCTTTCCCTGCATACGCTGAAAACGACTGATGACGTCACCAATGGTGTAGTTTCGCACGTGTCCCATGTGCAGCTTTCCGCTGGGATACGGGAACATTGACAGGCAATAGTATTTTTCTTTGCCCTCATCTTCGGTAACGGTAAAAGCGTCCTGCTCGTCCCAAAAGGCCTGAACCTTGGCTTCAACGGCGGAATGATCGTATTGTGACTGCATAAGCTTTGATGGTATTGATTCTACAAATCGGCAAGGATACCGAGGATTCCTGTTATCGGCTAGTGATGAATGTTAGTTAATCTGCATATTTATTGTAAAAATGACCAACAATTAACCACAGCCTAGCAATCACAAAGTGGTGTGTTTTTATGCCCTCTCCTCACTCATCTGTTTGTACAGTTTAAATACCATATAAGCCATGAGCAGCGTTCCAAAGATCAACACCACCCAAAACAAAACCAGCTTCCACGGCAGATCTGGGGAAAACTGCTTGCCTGTGCTTTCTATATTGTCCAGCTTGATGCTGTCAACAGACGCTCCTGAGTCATGAACCGCCTTGCTAAGCTGGATTAAGTCCCCCTGCTCTGCTGGCTGAATATTTGGATTACCAAAGGCAATGCGAAATGGCGCTTTGCCTTGCGCCAAAAACAGTAGCTTCCTCGGCACCCATGCGACTCTGATTTCAGGCAATTGCCCTTCGGTAAACTGACCCTCTGAGTCCAGTTCCACTTTCCAATAACGATTTTTATTGAATGGCAGGGAGAATGGCGCACTTTGTAAGTATGTCTCCCCAATTTTTAAACGATATTGACTGACCTTTTTAACAAATCGCCAGTCATGTTGTTCATCATCTCTGCAATACAATCGGCCCTTGTATAGCAGGCCATCCTCTGGTGCAACAAATTCCATTTTTGTAATGCCTGCAACAAAATCACTTTCGAAGAACCAAGTATTGTCTTTGCCTTGAATCGACTTTTTAAAGCTTTTCCAGCGCGTTTTTGTTGTGCCGTGATGGGTATAAACGCCCTGCACCTTTTGTAAATGGACTTGTAATGCTGGCTGCAACCACGTTAATCGCAAGTATTTTTTTGACGTGCAGGGAAAGCTGATCTTATTTTGCAGCAGCTTGGAGTCCGCATAATTGAGTTTAGAAACTGATTTACCCTCGCTTAAACTACGCCAACTTTGTAAGTCGTCACTACTGTCCAATCGCAGTGGTAACACCATGCTGGGTTTAGATTGCTTCCAGTCAAGCTGAATTTCACACAGCCTAGGCTTCATTTTCGGGTTTTCTATAATGTATTGATATTCTTGGTCGCTTTGCTTGTCATGGGTATCACCTCCCCTCTTTGGAGTTATTTTTATACTTTGCTCAATTGGGCTTCCCTGCCCGGATTGTTGCTTCTGGTCAATGAATACCTTAATACTGCTCGTATCATCCGCCTGACTCTTTGTGAATGGATAAAATACCAGTGATTTTTGTTGTTGGGAGCTAGCTGTTTCGACCCGGCTTAATTGGTAAGGAACCAGTTGCCCATCAGCACTAAAGACACGTAAATCACCGTAGTCCTTTCGTTGCATTTTTTCATAAACTGAAGCAGGCAGCTCAACTTCACGCAATGAGGTTTTGCCATCTGATAGCACTGCTGAATAAGCAAAGTCCTCAAGTGTGTACGGCGTAGCACTCAATGATAAGTGGCAGGCTGCAATCACGATCAATGTAGTCATTGCTTTAACGAATTTATGCATTTGCTGCTCTCTTCACTCAAACTTATTTCAGCAGTTTTATCTGACCTGTCGGGCTACTTCCCTTGATCACTCACGGATTTGGATTTATCCGGTAGCGGCGCAAAGTAGCCAATGCTGGTCAACAACATACCCACGACCAAGAATGAAATCACACGCCCCAAACTACCCAGTGCTGCTAAATCAATGACGAACAGTTTTAATACAACTAAACCAAGCAATATTGCGCCAGCAATCCACAGAATACGGATATTCTTTCGGCTTGAGTATAAAGTCAGCAATACACCGGACACTGCCCAGAGTATAGAAACGGCTGTCTGTACCCAACTTGATCTGAACAGTACATCAACATCATAAGTAACACCAAACCAATGGTGGGCAACCCGAAACACGGTAAAGTTAAGCCATAAGAAGACTAAGGCAGCGAATCCCATGAGCAATGTACGCGGGCTAAATACACCACCTTGCAGCACTCGTACTATCCCGCCCGATGCAGCGTCTGTGCTTGTTGCCGCACTGTCAATTTCACTACTACGCCACCATCTGAACAGACTGATAAGTACAATTACCACCATAATATCCATCGGATTCAGCAATGGCACCCACGGCAATGGCTCGGACTGACCCTGTGACACCAGCGCTCTCAACGACCAGAGTGATAAGTAGACAGCGAACACAAACCCTGTTTGTCGGCGATATGTGAGCTGAGGCACTCCAAATGGCCAGAAAGTCGCCTTAATAATAACCCAGAGAACCAGTGTCGCCGGAATTGCATACCAAATAGGTAACCAGGCGGATGACTCTTCCAGTTGGTTACTTAACCACCATACACCCTCAAAGGTAACAAGAGCCGTCAACAATACCAGCAATAAACCGTGTAGCACTGGCTGATATTTCGGGAATACTTGATGTTTGTGCAACTGGTATAAGTGATAGTAAAACACGACAAACACAACCGGCCATGCTATCCAGCCATTAAATTGTGATGGATGCTGACCACCCCAGAAATGGCCTATTTCGACCTGTGACAATCCAAGCATCAATACCGGAACAAACAAGCCACTTGCCACATACCATGCGTGTGTCCATTCTGGCTGGAAGCGTCTAGCGGCCAAGGTAAAGCCAAGACTAACCACAGCACTGAGGATAAGAAGATTAGCCACCAGCCAGTAGAAGTCATAATAATATACAAACTGGAAGATAAAGCCGCCGAACAACCAGACCAAGCCCCAAGCCAACATGGCCGGACTCATACCCTGCTCCCAGCGCTGGCGACCATTAAACGCTTTAAACAGGATGCCGGCAGAAATGATTCCGGCTGCTGCCAGCATCATGCTGCTAATAAAATGGCTATTTATGAAGGGTTTTAATTCTGTGGTGCCATTAAAGCGGGCGAGGAAAATCAAACCAGCCCCGAACTGCAATAGTAAGCCGAAAGCTCTGACAGAAAGACGCGCCTGACGGGAACCCAGCCACAATAAACCAGCTCCTTCTAACGCCCAAGCCGCAGCGGTTTGGGTTGGAGCCAAGGCAAATGGAATAGCCATAGACGCAAAAATCACGCCCAACGCCAAGAAAGCCTCCGATAAGAGTTTCAAGTCGTCGCCTTTCCGTTTCCACACAACCCACGACATCGCTGTGTAAAATAAGCCCATGACAAACGATGAAATCGACACACCATATTCAAAGTCTTTTACCAATGAATACTGAAGCGCAGAGGCGGCTAATGGTACGCCAAATAGTAAGGTTCCATCCACATAGCCACGCAATTTGGGCGGTTGACGTAGTGCAAACAATACAGCAATCAACACATAAAGCAGGAAGAAGATAATCAAAAACGGTTCAGTTGTTGCAAACTTGGTATCGTCGTATCGCAACACGCCCCAAGCCGTACCAATCACAAAAGTGAATGCAAAACCCAATAGATTCAGTGGCCGCCATGCCTTAAACCAGGCTGTCACCACAATCGCTATATTTAAAACGACATAGTAACTGAATAAGTATACATGATTACCCGAGCCACTTGACGCGAGAACAGGTGCCAGAAAGCCGCCACTAAAACCCAGAACGGCCAGTGACTTTGAGTCTTGTAATACGGCTAGTGCCGCGCTGAGCATACTCACCACAAACAATAAAATAAACGCCAGTGTTGGTGCGATCAGCTTATACATGCCAAAAGCAGCAAAAATATCCAGATATAAAATCCCAATACCCGCACCCTGCAATAACAAGGCATAGGCCGTATTTTTATGGCGCAGACGCCAGCCTGAGCCAAGCAAGGCCACCGCTCCGATAGCAACACCAATCAAACGGTATTCAATCGGCAACAGCCCTTGGTCGGACACATATTTCAGTAAAAAAGAAACACCAAAGAACAGGACAATAATACCAATACGAACGAACAGGTTGCCGCCCATAAAGTACTCTTGAACCTTGGTCTTTATTGTTTCCAACAGGTTATCTTTAGGCCTGTCGTCAGTGGGTGGAATATGGGTCACAGAGGTGCTCTCGTCAACGACTTCAGAAGCAACTTGTGGATCGGGAATATGGGTGGTTGAAGTCTCTCTTTTTGCGGTGGTGTCTGTAGTAGTGTCCCCATCAGTCGCAGGTTCTTCTATTACAGGTTCCTCCGCTTCAGATGCTGCTGGTGTGCTTATATCATGGGTAGCTTCAGCATGTCTTTCCTCCCAGTCCTTGGCTAATGTCGCTCGCAGAGAAGCCAGATCCTTGGATAAATTCAACACTCGACCCAGCAAAAAGCCAACAGTGGTCGCTAACCCAATAAAAACCACCTGCCAGTTCCAAATACCCAGCGATAAAGAAGCAACAGAAAAAAGTAGAAATATACCCGCTAGAACAAACGCCATAACATCTTCTTCATTATTCCCGGAAATTCTTGATAATTTTTAGTGTCATTTGTGATTCCACTGATGTGGCACTCAACACCTTCAGCCTGGCGCTATGCCATACAGCCGATTATACAGACGCATCACCAAAAACCGCACGACTTGAACCGCGATATCAGCGGTGCGGTAGCTACATCCAGACGAAAGTTCATATTATCCTTCCTCATTTGCCCCGCAATAGTACCGCCCACGAAATATACGCCACTGCTGATCCCCCAAACTCTGGTAACTAGTTTAAAATAACAACCCTCAATTTAAGTGACAGGACAATCCATGAATACACTGCAAACAACACTTTCCAGTTTTATCATCGACGAGCAACGCCGGCTTGGTCGGCAAGCCAGTGGTCAGTTTACCGGCTTACTGAATGACATCGGTATCGCGTGCAAAAGCATTGCCGCCTTAGTTAATAAAGGTGAGTTGGCGGGCGTATTGGGCGTTGCTGGTAGCGAAAATGTCATGGGAGATGCCCAAAAAAAGATGGATCTAATTGCGAATGATTTATTTATCAATGCGCTACAGTACAACGGGCATTGCGCGGGTATGGCATCCGAAGAGCTGGATGAAATCCTGACGCTACCGGAAGGTCTTGTTCGTGGCCGCTACCTAGTGACATTTGATCCACTTGATGGCTCATCCAATATGGATATCAACATTGATGTCGGGGCAATTTTTTCGATATTAAAAGCCCCTGAAAGCGGCGAAGACCCAACGGCTGAGGACTTTGCTCGTCCCGGTGTCGAACAGGTAGCAGCCGGATATTGCTTATACGGCCCTGCCAGTATGTTTGTTCTGACAACTGGCAACGGGGTCAATGGCTTCACCCTGGATACCAGTATTGGCGAGTTTATTTTGACGCATCCTGATATGAAAATTCCAGAAACCACCAGCGAGTTTTCCATCAATGCATCTAACCAACGTCATTGGGAACCTGCCGTTCAGCGTTATATCGCAGACTGTGTTGCAGGAGAAACTGGCCCACTAAAGAAAAACTACAACATGCGCTGGGTAGCGGCTATGGTGGGAGAGATCCATCGTATTTTGTGTCGTGGCGGCGTATTCCTTTACCCGATTGATGAACGCAATCGTAAAGCAGGCGGTAAGCTACGTTTGTTATACGAAGGCAACCCAATGGCGATGATCGTGGAACAGGCTGGTGGTTTAGCAGATACAGGCTATGGGCGCATTATGGAAGTCATACCAAACGGTGACCCGCACCAGCGTGTCGCGGTGATTATGGGTTCAAAACAGGAAGTAGAAACCATTTTAAGATACCACGAAGCAGGTTAATGCCCTTTCCGAGCAAGTAGCCAACATCTTGATGATGAATAAAGTTCATAGCTTCATGAAGGCATATCATTTTTGTTCATTTGGGTGGCAAGCTATACTAGCGCGCGCATTTGTCGAACATGTAAAACAGCTTTACCTCTGCATGTACCCATAATTAACAATCGAAGTCACCTTTCATGAGTATCATTGAGCTTATAACGAGTAACATCCTTACATTTTTATCATTAGTCGTCACGGGTGCATTCGCTGGCATTTTGGCAGGTTTGTTAGGCGTGGGCGGTGGCATTGTTATTGTGCCAGTGCTGTTTTTCTTGTTCCAAAGCTTTGGCGTGTCACCAGAGACAGCTATGGTAGTTGCAACAGCGACCTCGCTGGCGACTATTGTACCTACGTCTATCAGTTCTATTCGTTCTCACAAGCAAAAAGGCAATGTGGATTTTGATCTTTTAAAACGCTGGACGGTGTTTATTCTGCTGGGGGTATTGGTGGGCAGTTGGTTAGTAACCCGTGTTGATGGCACCTGGCTGACGATGCTATTCGGGATAATAGCCACCCTATCGGCACTTAATATGCTGTTCAGAACCGGCAAGTCGGCACTGTTTCAGCAGCTGCCCGGTAAAGCCGGGCAAACGGTTATGGGGGCATCCATTGGATTTTTCAGTTCTATGGTGGGTATCGGTGGCGGTACTATCTCGGTGCCATTACTGACGTTATATAACTATCCGGCCCATAAAGCGGTGGGCACTGCGGCGGCCATCGGGTTGATCATTTCCTTGCCCGGCGCATTAACCATGCTGGTTTTAGGTACAACACCCGCCGATGCACCTGCTGGAACATGGGGTCTGGTTAACCTGATGGGGTTTATTTGTATTGTGCCGCTAACGGTTTTATTTGCCCCGGTGGGCGCATCTTTGGGGGCGAAACTTGATGCGGCAAAACTAAAGAAAGTATTTGCGGTGGTGTTGCTTATCACTGGCTTGCGAATGCTGGGGCAACTGTTTCTGTAAGCTGTTTTCTGTTTATTGGCTGTCGATATAAAAGTTATTGATATAAAAAAGCCCCCTGGCGTGAATCGTCAGGGGGCTTTTTGCCGTATGACACTGAAACCGCGCAGTGCTATGCCGTTAATTCCTTACGCACGATTGCAGCACCATCGGCCAGGGCTTTCAGTTTGCCTCTCGCGATTGCACGGGATAGCGGAGCCATACCGCAGTTAGTGCAGGGGTAGAGCTTGTCGGCATCTACATAATTAAGCGCTTCTCGCAGTGTTGCCGCAACTTCTTCGGGGGTTTCAACGGTATCGCTGGCCACATCAATGGCACCCACCATCACTTTTTTACCGCGAATCAGTTCGATCAGTTTAATCGGCACTCGGGAGTTGTGACATTCCAGTGAGATAATGTCGATATTTGATTGTTGCAGCTTGGGGAAAATTTCTTCGTACTGACGCCACTCAGAACCCAACGTTTTTTTCCAATCGGTATTGGCTTTAATACCGTAGCCGTAACAAATATGTACCGCTGTTTCACAGCTAAGCCCTTCGATGGCTTTTTCTAAACAGGCAATACCCCATTCATTCACATCATCAAAAAATACGTTAAATGCCGGCTCATCAAATTGAATAATATCAACACCGGCGGCCGCTAATTCTTTGGCTTCCTGATTAAGAATTTTGGCAAATTCCCAGGCCAGTGTTTTGCGGCTTTTATAATGATCATCGTACAGCGTATCGATCATTGTCATTGGCCCTGGCAATGCCCATTTAATGGTTTGCGTGGTTTGTTCGCGTAAAAACCGGGCGTCGTCTACAAATACCGGTTGTGGGCGGCTTACCGGGCCAACCACTGTGGGTACGCTGGCATCATAACGATCACGGATTTTAACGGTTTTACGCTGTTCAAAATCAACGCCGTTAAGGTGCTCAATAAAAGTAGTTACAAAATGCTGTCGGGTTTGCTCGCCATCACTCACAATATCAATGCCCGCATGCAGCTGCTCTTGCAACGATACCCGCAGTGCATCCTGTTTTCCGGCAATTAATTCTTCGCCTTCCAGTTTCCAGGGCGACCACAGGGTTTCAGGTTCAGCAAGCCACGAAGGTTTTGGCAGGCTGCCGGCGGTAGAAGTCGGTAATAATTTTTTCATAGTAAATACTGCTTGTTATTCCGTTTAAAATATCAGGCGTAATTGGCAGACCAATTTTCCAGAATGGTGTGATAAGGCTTAATAAAGTGCTCGTTAGCAAACTCGCCCTGCTTAATGGCCAACTTGCTGCGCTCTTCACGGTCATACACAATTTGAGTTAATGAATGATCCTGATTTTTTAAATCCGGTTGATACTGATTCCCGGCAACCGCATTGGCATTATAAATTTCTGGCCGGTAAATTTTTTGGAAAGTTTCCATGGTGCTAATAGTGCTGATCAGCTCAAGGTTGGTGTAATCCGTTAGCAAATCACCAAAAAAGTAAAATGCCAAAGGAGCAACGCTGTTGGGTGGCATAAAGTAGCGCACCTGTAAGCCCATTTTTTTGAAATACTGCTCGGTTAAAGAAGATTCATTCGGCAGGTATTCCACGCCCAATACCGGGTGTCGATTACCGGTACGAGAATAGATTTTGTTATCGGAAACACTCAGGCAGATCACCGGTGGTTTCTTAAAATGCTCTTGGTATGCGGTTGAACCGACAAAATCTTTAAAGAGCTTGCCATGAAGATCACCAAAGTTTTCGGGAATGCCGAACTTGGCTCGGCCTTTGTTATAATCCAGCAGCCGTACACTGAAATCATAATCCCGCACGTAAGAAGAAAAATTATTTCCGACAATCCCCGCAATGCGCTTATTGGTTTTGTGATCAATAATGCTGGTTTGCAGAATCTCAATGGATGGAAAAGTTTCGCCACTGCCTTTAACATCAACATCTACAGAAATGATGTCCAGTTCAACAGAGTAACGATCCCCTTTGGGGTTATCCCAGTTCGCCAGCGCATTGAAACGGTTGTCTACCATTTTTAAGGCATTGCGCAAGTTCTGCTGGCGGCTTTCCCCCCTGGCCAGGTTAGCAAAATTGGTGGTGATCCGCGTACTATCTGAAGGAAGATAGTTTTCATCAAAGCGAATGCTCTTTATGGTATAGCTAAAGCCGTTATTCATGGTGATCCGGTATCCTGTTTGCTGATATAAAGCTGAATTTTTTGCTCTTTTAAGGCTGTTGCTTTGTCGGTCGCCAAGAGCTGGGAGCAATTTATACAGGGATCATTGCATGAATAAAACTGATTTTATCTCATAATATTATGAGATTTTTTCATGGCTTGTTTCTGTAGGGTGATTAAAACTACGTGCCTGTTCAATAAATGCCGAAAGGTATTCAATATCTTTATCATCTTCACGGGTGCCCAGATAAATCTGCTTGGCAACGCCTTCTTTACCCAGGCGCACCACTGATAAAGGTAATTTTTTACAGAATTCTTCTGCCAGCCAGCGTGGCAGTGCTGCGACACCGCGATTGCAGGCCACCATTTGCAGCATAATTTCGGTGGTTTCACTGGTTTTGTGAAGTTTAGGTACCACACCTTCCTGGTTCAGGAACTGGGTGTAAATATCCAGGCGGTCAGTCGCTACCGGGTAGGTGAGCAAAACCTGATCACGCAGATCTTCTGGTATTGCGTATTGGCGAGTAGCCAGGGGATGATGCTGAGGCACCACCAGCACCTGTTCATAGTCAAATACCGGGCTGAAACTCAGGCCACTTTTATAAAACGGATCGGGAGTAACCAGCAGATCGATTTCGTAATCCAGCAACGCACCGACGCCACCGAATTGGAATTTTTGGATCACATCCACATCCACATCGGGCCAGGCATCTAAAAATGGCGATACCACATTTAATAACCATTGGTAACAGGGGTGGCATTCCATACCAATTCGCAAAGTGCCGCGCTCACCCTGGGCGATCTGCTTGAGCTTGTCCTCGGCGTGATCCAGCAGCGGTAGCACCCGGTTGGCAATATTAAGCAAATACCGCCCGGCCTGAGTCAGCCGCAAACTGCGCCCTTCACGCAGCCAGATTTCAGTGCCCAGGTTATTTTCCAGCTTACGCATGGTGTGGCTTAATGCGGATTGTGTTACGCAAAGCGCTTTGGCGGCAGCGGTCAGCGAGCCGTGCTGTTCAACGGCCTGCACGACCTTTAGGTGGATACGTTCAATCATAATAGGGTATGAAAAAGGTTAATGGATAGGTGGAATTATACCGTTTTTATTCATTATGGAAGCGGTTTAAGCCTGTTATCGGTTAATTACCAAGCACAAATACAGGTGACGTATCATTGATAGTAGACAAATTGATGCTTATTAGCTGAACCAGCACACACTAAAAAGGGGAGCTGTATAATAAGCTCCCCCTTCTTCATATCTATCAAACTAGCGTCATCCAAGCACCCTGAGCGCACCAACCTCCTCCCACTTTTTATCAAAAGCCCACTCGCCGCCGGAATAGGCTTCACAAGCGACGAAGGGTAGAACTTGGTGACCAAAGCACCGAAAAGCTTTAGGGGTAGGCATTCACACCAGGAAAGGCTGAACCGATCAAGCCTCGCGTGTAGTCATGCCAAGGCCTTAGGCCGTCAGGCGCAGACCTCAGTGTGCCCTGCCAGTGAAAGCTGACTGATGGCAGGTTGCCACCATGACATCTCAGTGTGTAACCGGCCGCGTCAAACACATCGGTTTGTTGCTGGCCGGATTCCCGGCACAAGGGCGCGGCCAAGCCGGCCAACGCCAAACATTGCTCAGCGCTAACCGCTGCAACATGACGATACACCGCAACCTTCTCCGGTGTTTGACGACTCAGAACGGCTTGCTTGTTAATGCAGTCAATTTGCAACTGCTCAACCTGAGCCCCCGGTTTCCCGCCGATGATTTGATAATCATAACGGGCACTCTTTGGGGTTGGGGTTAAGGCACTGCCATCGGGAGCCGGCGTATTGCAGGCCCCCAATAAGCAACTAAGGTAAATCACACGCTTCACTTCGCTCTCCGTTTACGCGCTGTAGCAACACAGCCAATACCACCAAACAAAACCAGTAGCCACGGGCTTATGGAGCCACCACCACTTTTGCCTTTAGATATGACCAGATTGACCGCGCTACCCGCACTGACAGGGCTGTCTGCAGTTGGGTCTTGGCTAATCACATGACCAGAGGCAATCGTTTTGCTATTTTCTTCGGTGGTACTGCCGACAATCAACCCAGCAGCTTCAATGGCAGTGATGGCCTCACCTTTAGTTTTGCCAACCACATTCGGCACCATCAACAGCACCTGTTTGTCGATGTACAAACCGTTCAGTAGGGTCGCAGACTCGCCGTCTGTTGTCAGCGTAATATCGCGGAAGCCAACAGCGGCTGTGGCATCTATCGTTACATTAACGACCGCTTCGGTAGGTGAATTCACCACTACGCTATTCACGGTCACGTTATCACCAAAGGAGGCACTTGTCACACCGTCTTCAAAGTGTGTGTTGGTACCCGTAATCGTCACTGAAGTGGTTTGAGATTGCTGTAGTTTCTTCGGTGAGATCTCGCTGATCACTGGCACTGAACTTTCTGAGCCAATCAGCAGAGCATCGTCGAGATCTATGCCGCCTGCGGTGAGTGATCTGAAACCAATTGGTGCATCGGCCGCAACCGTTACCTCAACCTTAGCTTCGGTATCGCTAACGCGAGTAACCGAGTTAACCGTCACACCCGTACCAAGATCCACAACCATATCACTGGTAAATGTGGTATTGACCCCCTGAATAGTCAGGACGGCTGTGGTGCCCTGAATGAGGCGGGTTGGTGTCAGGCTAAGCACACTTGCTGTACCAGTCGCCTCCTCTATGGTGATCACACCTTTTCCTTCCGCAGTTTCCACACCGCCACCCAGTGCCGTTTTGGTAACCAGGTTGAGGGTAACCAGGTCGGCAGTTTCTGCAACTTCCACCGTAACGGATAGAGAAGTTGGTGATTGGATTTGAATATCAGAGAGGGTAACGCCACTAACATCACTACCATCGGATTGACTAAGGCTAACCTCAGTTGCACTACTCCAGTTGGTGTTTAGGCCAGTAAAGAAGACCGTTGCACGAGCACCGCGAGGAATTTTGCGAATGCTGGAGGTAATGACTGCTGGCTCAGTGGTTGAACGCAGGATATTGAAAATGGTATTGACATACTCACTGCCATCACCACTGTTTACCTCATCAATCTTGGCAAAAGTACCGCCGGTTTCGGCTGATACCACTGAGAACAACTGAACCGAGCTACTCACTAATGAACCAAAGGCATCAGCCGCAACAACCACACGATAGTTAGCATCGTCATAGCGGGAACTGATTTTCAGGTAATAGGTACTATCGGCATCCGGTGTGAAGCGAGCTGTCTGGATGATTTCACCACTGGCTGTCAGTGATGAAGAGGTGTAGTCACGACTAAGCAACATATCTTGCTCCACCCCTTCACTATTCAACAGGTTCAGTAAAACCGACTTACGAGCATTCATTTGGCTTAACGCTAAGGTATAGGGGGTACCAGCTTTCAGTGTAACTTTAAAGAAATCTTTGTCTTCACTGGTCTCAATGGTACCGATTACGACAGCATCCGTATTGATCTCGCTGGCTGTGTCTCTACTATCACCAATAATATCGACACCCTCGGCAGTACCAGGGTCTTCGATTGAGCCGCCGACTTCATCGCCGTCCCTATCAAAACCAGGTTTACCCTGAGCATCCGCAAGCAAGCTAGGCTTAAAGGATGCGCTGGAGCAATCGCCAGAAAGGATAGTATTCACGGTAACACCTCGCCTACGCAGATCGGAGACGACGTTTGCCATATCGACACCCGGTTGAGCGGATGCATCCGTTGCGACCAGAATGGTTCCACCGGAGTTTACCAGTTTACTCGCGGCCAACAAGCCGTGCGCACTATACTCAGGACAATCACCGCCACCCGAGGCACGAAGACCGTTAACTGCATCACGCATAGCACTTAAGTCATTGGTAGTTAGACGGTGAGTAACATTGTCTTTAAAGGTGAGTAGGTGAATGGTTGGTGCTTCCTCGCCTTCCTCTAGTGAACCCTCCAGAGCTGTTATGTAATTAGCCAAGGCCTGACTCACACCACTGATTTCTTCTGACATGGAACCAGTGTCGTCGATCACGAATACGACGGAGGCACCATTAAGTACGCGCACATCACTCCAATACTCTGTTGATGAGCTTGGCGTTGCGGGCGCTGTGGTGCTTTTTGCTGTGACCACCCACCGTACCAGAGAGCCTTCGCTCAATGCTGCATCCACATCAGCAGCAGAGGGCGTGTAGGTCGAGACATCACCTACTGCTGCTTTATGCGTTTCGGTCGTAAAGTTGCTGGCAAAAAAGCGGACATAGTTATCGTTTAGTGGGTTACTGGCACCTGCGCCATTTTTGTTCCATTTGAAGGTAGTTGAGGTATCCAGCGTGGCGCGATCGGATGGAGTGAGTTGCTCGGGAGCAATCTTATGCAGTCCGAATAGCTTGCCATAGCTGGCTTTTTTCTCATTATCTTTGCCGGCTACCAAGGCATCCCAAACATCTCCAATTTTGGTTGCACCAGAGGTCTTAATTGACTGGAATAACGCTCTGGGCGATATGGCAATCTCCTCGCCATCGGCGGCGGCATCCACCAAATCCCAAAGTGTCGTCATGACGGATAGCTCGTTATCTTCGCCAACTCCGATATCCTTTTCAAGGTGGTTAGTAATGCTGGCGTCTTCAGTATCCTGATATTGCATATCGCCAACATTTGGAACACCCAGCGCGGCAAAGCCCATCTGGTGTAATCCTGATACCGCGAAGAATGTCGGCCAGCCTTCACCCCATGCTAAGCGCACACCGACATCTTTACTACCACGACTAGTCGAGAGATTGGCATTAATGCTGTGAGAACCACCTGGGTTATTTTCAAAATTATAGGCATCCATGATGTAATGGCCGTACTCATGCAAGGTGACATCCCAGTCCCAGCGATCCAGTTGCAGGATATGCAGCTCAGAGCCATCGAATAATGACGTTGACTCGGTTGTTGGGAAACGGGTTGTAAGCTTGGCAGGTGCTGAACCATTGAGTAGTGAAATATACGCGCCACCAGCAACCAAAGCGTGATGCACACTGAATGCTTGACCGCCTATGCTGGTATTATCTGCCGTGAGGTTCACAACCAAGGTGCTGCCATCAGCTTGGTTCTCATGTACTGTAGATTTCATAAAGTAAGTACTACCAGATGCAGTATCGGGTTTGATGTCTGCAATGCTTGAGCTGGCAAGGACTTTAACGTATATATCAGGTCCTTCTACTGCATCATCATGATCGACAGCCACGGAGTATTGGCCAATAGCATTTGTGGTAGTCGTTTGCAGGAGGCTATCCCCTGACGTGTCATTGTCATAAACTTCAACTGTCGCACCAGGCAGCGGGTGGGTGTTGCCCGCACTGTCAGTCCATAACACCGTGCCTGTCACTACCATGGAGACTGGCCTGGTTAGTGCTTTTTGTGCAGGAATTGGAAATGCCTGATCAACCAAGACCTCACTGGCGCGGCGCTTTGCGGCAGGAATCGGATCATTGGTTTCAACGCTTGTCGCGCGGAACAAGGACGCAACCGAATCACCTCTACGCTGTAAGCCGGAGGCATTTCTGGCCGCTATCTTGGCATATAGCGGGCTGGACGCGTTCAAATAAACAATGTCATTCTCCTCAACGCCATAAAGTTTAGTCACGCGCTTGAACAGCTCAAGACCGCTGTCTGAAAAGGCTGTAACGCGAATCGTGATCTCGCCATCATCTGCCGAGCTGTTAACAGTAACCGGCAGCTCCAGGGTGAGTACTTCATCGCTATCCAGCCGTTGACTGAGTGAAGCTTGCAGAGCACCCGATGAGCTGACATCAATCATCAAATAGTCAGCCCCGGCATGTGGGGTCAGGTTGAGTTGCACAACACCGGACTTACCAGCAGTTAGAGTGTCCGGTGCACTGATATTGATATTGAGATTTTTGGGGGGGCTTGCGAAGAGCGAAGGGCTCACCAACACGGCAACCAGCGGTACTAGTAACAGCTGGCGGCCCAAGCTCCAACCTTTGACAAGTTTCATAAGTTTTCTCCTCTTTTTTACAACATTATGCCGTCGATAAGCAGCTTGCCGTGCTTATCCCGCACAGTCCTACTGGGAGCGTAGTTCACTATGTCCTTGTCTTTTGGGTATAAGATATATTTGTCTTATATATTATTTTATTTGTCTCTAATTATGTGGATAAAAGTATTTTTTTTAATCAGAAGATTTTGAAAAACTGGGCCTCCTGAGTTCACTGATACTCATAAAGTACTTGTTGAACAGCTCACCGAAAGGTCTTAACAGCCAGCATAATTTAGGCCCGATTACACCAAAGCCACCTGTGCGGTGGAATGTGCATTCGTCGGATTACAAGTAAAAAGTGTGGTATATGTGCTCGTTTGCTAGTAGATTTAGCCACAATAACTATAAGAAAAAAGCTGCTATGAGAGTCAGAAACGCTCCTCCTGAGAACAATAATATCGCCCCGGTAATGACATTGGTGTTGCTGGTTGTGCTAAGTATCCTCCTTGCAGGCTGGCAATTTCTGGAGATTTCCGAGGTGTCTGGTGTGCAGGTTTACCTGCCTATGTTGCAATCGGTGCTACTGCTGCTGGTAGTAACGCTGGGTGTTGCCTTCTACAAAATAAAAACAGAGGCAATGCAAAGCGAGGATATTTTGGGGCTAACCCACGAGGCATCAAGGCTGTCATTTAAGAATACAGAGGCGCTGCTCGGCGCAACGGCAGGGGGTGTAGTTCGTGTCAACAGGGAGCTACAAGCGGAGTACATTAACGACATGGCTCTGGAGTTAATTGGCTGGGATAACGAAAAGGCCGTTGGTCAACCTGTTAGCGAGCTTATCAAGCTTCAGGGAGGCCGCAGTGCTGACACACTTATTCAAATTATTCGTGATCAGTTTGCCAAGCAAGACAGCATGTTTGACTTACATGATGTGAAGCTACTGACAAACAGGTCAGAGCTAAAATACATCAAAGTAAAAACGGCTCCTATCCAGAATGAGGAAGGCGCGATTGAGTATGTTGCCTTGGTATTGCAGGATGTTACGGCAGACCGTGTGGCAATGGAGGAGTTGTACAATCAGGCATCCCGTGACTCGCTAACGGGTTTGTATAACCGCAAAAGCTTTCAAGAGTTTCTTGAGACTGCATTGGCTGAGGGGCGAAAGAAGAAAAGCGTCAATGTCTTGTGCTACATGGATCTTGATCACTTTAAAACAGTTAATGATGTCTGTGGTCATGCCGCTGGAGATGAATTACTAAAGCAGGTTGCTGACCTTTTCTCTAAACGTGTTAGGAGTACAGACTGTCTCGCCAGAACCGGTGGTGATGAGTTCGCTATTTTGTTGGTGGACTGTGGCGTTAACCGTGCAAGGACTATTCTAGAGCGTATTTTAGAAGATATCCGGGGATACCGTTTTTCGTGGAACCAGAATACTTTTCAGGTTGGTGTGAGCCTGGGAGCGATTGAGTTCGATGCAAGTTACCGAGTCAGTGATATGGGTCGTCTCATGTTGAATGCGGATGAGGCCTGTTATACCGCCAAAAAACTGGGCCGTAATCAACTATATGTCAATGATGACAATACTGTGGAGACGGATGATACTGCCAAACAAGATGAAGGGGAAAATTGGGAGTCAATACTTAAATCTGCACTGAAACATGATGGTTTTTCCCTGTTCGTGCAGTCCATCATGCCTCTGCAATCCAGCAGACAACAGCTTGAGCGACAATATGAAGTATTGGTTCGGCTGCCCCATGAAGGTGAGGTACTTTCACCCGGGAGCTTTATGCCAGCGGCACAGCGTTTAGGCCTGATGGGCAGCATTGATCGTTGGGTTGTTGATAAAACAATCAGCAATATCGCCAATGGTAATTTTGTTGCCGATAAATCCGTAAAACAGGTATTCACGATCAATCTGTCTGCTGACAGCGTTAATGACGATTCATTTGTGGACTTCGTAAGGGTCGTGCTTGACGACCATGGCGTGCCTGCCTCCTTTTTGTGCTTTGAAATTTCGGAGTCTGTTGCCTTGGCCAACTTTATGAGTAGTCAGAACTTGTTAAATGAACTGGTCGCTTTGGGCGCTTGTGGCTCTTTAGATGACTTTGGTAGTGGCATTTCTTCGTTGAGCTATCTGAGAAGTCTGCCAGTCAGTTATTTAAAAATTGATGGCGGCTTTATTCGCAGTATGAGCAAAAACCGTATTGATGCTGCAATGGTCGACGCTGTTAATAAAGTTGGACAGGTGATGAAGCTTGCAACCATTGCCGAGTCCGTAGAGACAGATATTACCAAGCAGTTATTGAAGCGCATGGGGGTGGACTACGCTCAGGGTTATCATTGCGGCAGACCAATAGCGTTTGAGGATATTTATCTGGCAGACGCTAGTTAATCAATTAAGAAAAATAACTTATGAAGACACTAATAACAAAGCTAGTGGGGGCGGCTTTATTCTTAGGTGCTGCGCACTCCTCCGCGAACACTCCCCTTTATTCAGTCACTAACATCCCTGATAACGACTGGCTTGTCATGCGATCTTGGCCGGGCGATAGCTCTCCGCCTGTTATAAAAATTCCAGCTAACGCCACACACATCAAGGCGACGGGCAGGACTGCTCTCAGAGGCCCAGTACGCTGGGTACGGATTAGTTTTGATAACAAAGCAGGATGGGTCAATGCCAACTTCCTGAAGCAGCAGACTCAACAAGAATCCCCCCAAGTAGCTACTGCTGGCCCACAAAGTGATCGTGCGGTTCTTAACCATGCCGAGTTTTTCACCTATGGCAAAACAGAAACTGCCTCCCCTGCCAGATCAACAGCATCGAAAAAAACACCGGAAGCTGACAGCAGTACAATCATTGTCAACAATATCAAATATCCTTGGAATGCCGAGGCCGACACAATTTATCACAATCCTAACCAAGGCAAGAAAAATACAGCACAACTTGCTAGTGCGACAGACACGAATCAAGCCATCCCCACCACTGCCCAAACAGCAGCCGGTAGCCAGCCTACGACACGTCAGCTAAATACCGCCGCACCCATCACTCAGACAGCGACCGTCACACCTACACCTACACCTACACCTACACCTACACCTACACCTACACCTACACCTACACCAATGATGACATTGACCATTGCACCTGCGCCAGTCACTGAGCAAAGTGCCAAGGCGCCAACTGACTACCCCGACAATGACAAAGAGACTAATCGCTACGAAGCGATTGAAACAGCGGCTAAAACTAAAGTTACGGGAAAGTAGTGATTTAGCGTTCAGGTGACACTTTGAGTTATGTATCAAAACGATTTTTTTGGTGATCCAATGGGTTCATAAAATACTAAACGGCCACTATCCGTTTATGATTATTATGGCTCAGGCATAATGATACGTTACACTGCCGTTTTTATCGAGTATCTCATGCCACATGACCGAAGCCGCTAACTTCACGTTTTCTGACGCCGTTCTCAACTGGTTTGACCAACACGGACGCAAAGACTTGCCCTGGCAACACCCAATTACTCCTTATCGGGTGTGGATTTCAGAAATCATGTTGCAGCAAACGCAAGTGGCAACCGTCATCCCTTATTATGAGAAGTTCATGGCTAGTTTTCCTGATTTGGAATCCCTGGCCAATGCACCGACCGATGAGGTACTAAAACACTGGTCTGGCTTGGGATATTACGCGAGGGCACGCAATCTACACAAAGCAGCCCGACAAATACGTGATGAGCACAACGGCCGGTTTCCCGACACACTTCAGGAGGTGAGTGCGCTCAGTGGTATTGGCCGCTCCACAGCAGGCGCTATTTTGTCTATTGCCTTTCAACAAAGGCAGGCCGTTCTAGATGGCAATGTCAAGCGTGTACTTAGTCGCTTCCACGAAGTAGAAGGCTGGTATGGCACCAGTCGTGTTCAAAAAAAGCTCTGGGCGCTTGCTGAAAGTCACCTGCCCTGTCATGTTGACCCAAGTCGCTACGCAGATTACACACAGGCCATGATGGATATTGGCGCAACGGTTTGCTCTCGCACAAAGCCAAATTGTGCAGCCTGCCCACTTACCGAAAACTGCGCTGCTTATCAGCATCAAACCACCCACATATACCCTACCCCGAAACCCAAAAAAGTCACACCTGAACGACAAGCAATTATGCTGCTCCTACATCGGGGGAATCACATTTACCTGATTCGCAGGCCACCCACAGGCATCTGGGGTGGCCTTTGGTGTTTTCCACAATTTGATGATCTCGACTCATCTATCCAGTGGCTTGAAAAAAATGGTCAACCCCGCGCCGCCATTGATTCTGCCCAAACGCTCCCCCACTATAGGCACGTATTTAGTCACTTTAAGCTGACCATTACCCCGCTACTTATCTCAGTAGATACCCCTGAAAGTTACGGGATCATGGAAGGTAGTGAGGCGCTTTGGTATAACATTGCTGACGAATTTGGCGGAGGGCTTGCTACTCCGGTGCAAGATTTACTAACTACTTTTAAGGAATTAACACTATGAGCCGCATGGTAAACTGCGTTTTACTCAAAAAAGAAGCCGAAGGCTTAGCGCGAATGACATACCCCGGCGATCTTGGAAAGCGTATTTTTGAAAACGTTTCTCAGGAGGCTTGGCAACAGTGGGTAGGACACCAGACCATTTTAATCAACGAATATCGCTTGTCACCGATCAACCCAAAAGATCGTCAATTCCTTGAAGAAGAAATGGAAAAATTCTTCTTTGGTGACGGCCCTTCTCAGGTGGACAACTTGGTTCCCAACAGCTAGTGACCTTGCGACTTCCGCACCGACTCCCCAGTAGAAACGTGCGGAAGCCTTTTAAACGGCGATGAACAATGGAACAAGGCCGGATACTGTAAAAAAGACACTTCCTTAAAATCGACTACCTAGCCGCAAGTGGGCCGGGCTTTCGCCGATTTGATTAGTCTCTACAAGACCAACCGGGAGTCTCTTACTTGAGCAAAGATTTTACTCGGGCAAGCCACCCTAGATTTTCGCAAGCGTTTAAAACCAGACGAAGTTGTTTACAAATCACTAATACGTTTCGTACTCTGCTTGCTCATAAGGTTTGGCCTGCTCGTAAGGATTAAAGGTTGGCTTATTCAGTAATACCGAGTGCCTGAGTACATGGAAACGAATCGGCTCCGCTGCAATTAATACCTGCCGTTCCGCACTCACCACTGATAGGCTCAGAGTATGCTCGCCACGATCCAGGTTTGTCAGATTGGCCACGCGGGAAGTGCTGTCGCTGACCTCCTGCCCATCCAGTTTAATAACGACTTTATCACCTGATCGCAACTTGGGTGACAGGCTCCAGGCGACAGACACATCACCATCATTCGCGCGAATCGCTTGGTCATACTTTGGCGCAATCACCTTTAGCTCGGTGTAAACGATCTTTTTTGCAGCCGTGACTGCTCTTTCTTGTTGCTTTGAAGCTTTGGGCAAGACCGGGGCTGGTTGGTAACGACTTGAGAATGCTTCCAGTACGGTTAGCTCTGGGGGATCAATGGCCCTGGCATTCACATTATCAGGGGGATTATCACCAAACACTAACTGACCAGACTCATCCGTCCAGCTATAAATTCCACCCGCCGCCATAACAGCCTGAGATATAATAGCGGCAGCAACCAATAAAAAATTACGCATCCACTTAAACCTATCTGTTACTACTCCGGCTTGCAGTATAACAACTGCCCCGAAAATCACAGGAAAGTTCCCGATAACAGGGCGTATTCTTAGCGGTGTGTGGCAACCCTCAAACCGCACAGAAAATATGTCTAGCCATTTGTGATCTAACCACTCAAACAGCCAAACAGTCAGGAAAAAGCCCCGGAATGATGAGCTCCGGGACTTTTCCTAATCAGCATTCACAGTCTTCATACTCAGGAAAATACTCCTCCTGAAGCTCATGTCCCTCCACGTGTGTATCATCATAAGCCGTATCAACAACCGGCTCTTGTGGAACATCATAATCATCCAACGTCGTGATTCCCGCGTACGGCTCTATCCTGCCCTTTCCGATCAGGTAATCAGCACCTGCAACGAGATGTTTTCCAGTCACACCTGCCGTTAATAGAGCCTGCTTTTCCTGCAAACTATAACCACCACCATAAGTGGCCTGTACGTCTTCATCGCCTACGACACCTTCGAGCTTTAGCTTGTCTAAGCCTTGGCCTGGCCTATAAGAAACACTACCCTGCCAACCACTGACATCACCGTCAGTCGCTACATCTACCGAGCGATAACCAACCACAACATCCGGCACCAAACCTTTGGAACCAAACGTCCATTGCAGAGATGCGAATGGCTCATTTTCATCACTGGCCATACCATTTGCTGTACACAGCGCCATCGTCAAGCACGCAATTGATTTCCATACCTTCATATCATTCTCCTTACCTGAATTGTTAATAACTTTCTGTTATTACAACTAGTTAGACGAGAATGAGGCCCTACCCTTCAACCACTTGGCAGACGAATACAACCTTCGATCAATAGATGGCAAAATCTATGGCTCACAAATGATTAAAACGATTACCAAGTCATTTCCATACCATGACTTTTTTGTTATTGAGCCACTTTCCTGTAAAAAATAGCGTATCATGGCGGCCCAAACTAAACTGAACGCGTACTAAACTGAGATGGCCTCTATATCCTTAACTGCTCCAACCACCAATAACGAACCCTCACGCTGGATGTGGCTGCTGTTAATTCTTTCCATCATGATCACACTTGTTGCGGGCATGATTTACACCCAGCAAATGATGCAGCAAGTTGAAAACATCGAACAAAAGCAAGTCTCTCTGAACAAATCGCGTGCTGTCATACTGTCACAGCCAGATGCCATGAATATTAACTGGATGCGTACCCTAAACCCCCTGGCAAAAAATATTCAAGGCGACATTGTCTGGAGCAACTCAATGCAGCAAGGCATGATACGCTTTGCCAACTTGGCAACACTCCCCAAAGGCCAGCAGTACCATCTCTGGATTTACGACCTTGCCAATGCAGCCAATAAACCAGTGTCGATTGTGCAATTCTCGCCAGACTCGGCACTGCCAACAGAACGCTTGATTCCATTCACCAGTAGTCAAGCTATCACCGCACCCTACAAATTCATGATCATGCTGGAGTATACCGACGGTGACTCAGCCCCCGAACCCCTGCTACTGGCGCAACCATGAGGAGAAACCCTTGCCACAACAAATCTGGATAATCGGCTGCGGGGATATTGGGCAGCGCGTTGTCAAGCAAATCGACAAGCGATATCAGCATGTGCCACACAAAGTTAATGCACTCATCCAAGGGGAAGCATCTGAGCAGGTGTGCAAAAAACTGGGGTTGACTACCCTGCGATGTGACTTGGATAAAATGCCTCATATTGTCGCAGAGCAATTTACAGCGGCTGAGGTTTACTATTTTGTTCCACCACCAAGCACGGCTGATACGGATACCCGACTCACCCATTTCCTTAATCAAGTTGGTGCTCACCCCAAACGCATTGTTCTAATCAGCACAACAGGAGTATATGGCGACAGTCAGGGCCAGTGGATAGATGAAGAAACGACCGTTAATCCGCAAACAGACCGAAGCAAACGACGGCTTTCGGCTGAGAAACAGTTGCAACAATGGGCCGCTCAGCACAACCGTGAATACATTATCCTTCGGGTGCCTGGTATTTATGCCAAAGAACGCTTGCCATTAGCGCGCCTCAGAAAAAAACTACCCGTTATCAGAGCCTCCGAAGCGGCCTACACCAACCGCATACACGCTGATGATTTAGCTAATATCTGTATTGTTGCGATGCAGAGTCATCTAAGTGGTGAGATATTTAATGTCACGGATGGACACCCCGGAACCATGCTGGATTATTTTAATCGAGTCGCTGATTTTGCAGGTCTTGAACGTCCGCCACAAATTAGTCTAGCAGAAGCAAAACAACAACTAAGCGAAGGCATGTTGTTTTATGCAATGGAATCGCGGCGGATTCGTAATGACAAGCTACTAAATATGCTTAACGTCACGCTGAAATACCCTACTTTGGAGAGTGCGCTAAAGTGATGTGCCGCTCTGGATGATGTATAATCGCCACTCACTGATTGCCAAGGTGTGTAACATGGGTGGTGGCCTGTTACTTGCTGAACGGTATCAGCGGTGTTTTGTGGGATCAATGAGCCGAGAGTCTATTCAATAAACTGTTATATATCTAGGATCAAAATATGAATATGAAAGCCCAAGAATGGTTGGAGAGGGGACGAAGATCTGAAGACCCTTTTGATGCATTTAGCAATTTTTGGCGGGGTTTTAATAATCTATACGCAGGGAGGGGCGTTAGGGAGAGTGAGAAAAATTTAATTTCTATGTTCTTGGACAAGCATGTTAGCGATGAGGATGCACAATATTTACTTGATACATACACTAAAGAAATAGCATCATTAACGGACAAACCAGTTACCGACATGCGTGGTAACGGCAGGGATACAAGCAACTTTATTGCAAAGTTTAAGCAATCGGAGACGGCAGTTGAAAAGCTTATCGCTTTATTTAAGATTATATATCAAGTGCGTTGTAATCTTGAACATGGTCAAAAATCTCCATCGCGCGAAAGAGACAAAAACCTATGCCTTCACGCTGGGCCGATAATTGCCGAGATTGTAGAAAAATATGCATAACGAGCTAATCAACTACACGCCTATGATCCCGGACGGCCTACGCTTCGCTATGTTCCAGCAGCTGGCTACTGAGGCATTAAGCCATGTGCAAAAAACCAATCATAAACGGAAGGTAAAATGTGGTTAAAAGACATAGAGCTTGAATCTCAAACTGTGAAATTAGTCCCTTTGTCTGAAACGCACGCAGATGCTTTAGTGGAAGCCGCAACTGATGGGGAACTTTGGAGACTTTGGTTTACATCTGTTCCAAATATAGACAGTATCAACAAATATATCTCAACTGCTTTAGAGCAAAAAACTAAAGGTCTAACTCTACCTTTTGTGGTGGTAGAAAAATCTAGCGGTCAGGTTATTGGCTCTACTCGGTTTTGTAATGCAGACCCCGTAAACCAACGAGTTGAGATTGGTTACACTTGGTATAGAAAAAGCTTTCAACGCTCATCCTGTAACACGGAGTGCAAATTAATGCTTTTAACCCATGCGTTCGAAACGCTCAATGTTATTGCGGTTGAGTTTCGAACAAACTGGCATAATCAAGCCTCAAGAGCGGCGATTGCGCGTTTGGGTGCAAAACAGGATGGCGTACTTAGAAATCATCAAAAAATGGCCAATGGTGGTTATCGGGATACGGTTGTATTTTCAATCATCAATGCAGAATGGTTATCGGTTAAAGAAAGTTTAGAGTTCAAGCTACGCGCATACAGCTAACAAATCAATCAACCATCACCCAGTGCCAGCCACTCTTCCACCACTTTTTCAGCAGATAAATGCTGTACTGTATCCAGCGCAGTATCACGACACTTAGTCTGTAAATCATTGTCGAAGTAAAGCCTGTCCATTGCTGCGGTGAGTGCTTCCTGATTCCCACTTTCAACCAACAAGCCATTTTTTTCGTGCATGACAATCTCGCGTGGGCCGGTCGGGCAGTCTGTCGCAACCACTGGACAGGACAACACCAGGGATTCAATCAATACCATCGGGAAGGCTTCCGTACGGCTGGATAACACTAAAAACTTTGCGCCACTTAAATATCTAAAGGGGTTGGATTGAACACCCAGCATCATGACCTTGTCACTAAGGGCCAGTTTTTTTATTTGCTGCTCAAGTTGTGGGCGCATTTCGCCTTCGCCAATCAACAACAAATCGCACTCATCCTTTAGCCTCGAATGAGCGTAGGCATCAATCAATAAATCCAGACGCTTCACCTCACTTAAACGGCCAAGTGCCATAATATAAGGCCGTTCATGCTGATAAGGCACTTTAGCCTGCTCGATAATTTCTTCAAACGATACCAGATTATAAATGCGAGAAACGTGTTTGAATTTATACTCTTCTCGCAACAAAGTCGCCACATCTTCAGAAACAGCAATAATATGTTGTGCTCTGGGATAAGTCAGCTTCATCAGAAGCGTCTCATAGGCTCCCAACTCGTGTGGATTGCAATGAACTGACAAGATGGATTTTGAGGAAGCCAAGGCCGTTGGGAAGTTTGCCGACTCCATAAAGCTGAAAATGTAATCATATTGCTCAGCCCTACAGTGCTTCTTTAAGCGCCAGGTTCTCCTGACAATATTAATTGCTTTTTGCACTATCGTATCCTGATCTGGACACTCAAGATTCACCAGTTTGCAAGGGGCTTCCTGATACTGACGGTGACTATCCTGAAAGATGAGGAGCGTAACATCATGTTTTACCGATAATGCGGCTGCGAGATTGAGCGCGGAACGCTGCCCTCCTCCCAATGCCAGATCCGAAATCACTATGGCTATTTTTTTCATTAACTAACACGCCAATTTAAATTTTAATTATGACTGTCGGCTGTGTTCCATCTGCGCCGATCCTTAACTCTCGCAGGATAGGCGCGCGTCATTTTTTGTAAAGATCAAGGTGACAAAGTACCCCTAAGCAGGGATTAACGAGACAACTACTGATAACAAAGGTCGTAGTTGACCTTTTCCAGCCAAGCCTGCTCTCTTTTTAAGTCAGCCTCCAGCAGCTCCCGCTCAGCCAGCCCCTTTTCGCTAATTAACTGAATACGGTGATCCTCAACCTGTAGCTTGGGTGATAAATCACGGCTGTCCCGCCGCCGATGTAACAACACAGATAAACGCAGTAGAATACTCATCCGTATCAGCGTCTCCCGATCATGTTCAGGAATATCTTCAAACTGAGCGTCACGAATTTTACGCCGGTGAGTTTTCACCAAAGTTGAAATCCACACCTGCTCACGACGCGAGAAGCCCGGCATAAAGGCATATTTAAGAATATAAGCGCCCTGGTAATGGTGTTTATTATGGGTAATAAGCAAGCCAATTTCGTGCAACTGTGCCGCCCATGACAACAGTGCTCGCTCTTTCTTGGGCAGTGACCATTTTTCGGCAACCTGATCAAAAAGAACCAGCGCCGTTTTCTGAACCCGCTCAGCGTGGGGGAAATCAATCTGGAAGCGCCCCATCATCTCCTCAATGCTGCGATCACGTACATCCTCATGGCAGATCCGTCCCAGCATGTCGTACAGCAGACCTTCACGCAAGGCACCTTCAGAGACAATCATTTCGTCAATATTAAGCGACTCGAACACGGCAATCAGCACAGCTAAGCCACCCGCATACACAGGCTGCCTGTCTTCACTCAGCCCCGGCAAACTCAGCTTTGTCAGGTGTCCGGCAGTTATCATCAAATCGCGTAATTTGTACAACGCATCAAGCGTGATACAAAACGACTCATAACCCAGTGCCTGCAGGATGCTCAAGGTGGTTTTGATGGTGCCAGATGAGCCTATTGCCCGTGACCAGTTGCCTCTTTCAAAAGCTTGCTGGATGGGTAGTATTTCCAAACGAATCGCAACATCAGCTCTCTCCCAAGCCGTTGCACTCAAATCACCCATTGCAAAAAAGCGTTGGGTACTACTGGCAGCCCCCACGTCAAGACTTTCCAGCGTTTCGGGAATAAAGTCACGGCCAATAATAAACTCGGTACTACCGCCGCCAATATCAATCACCAACTGCTTTCGCTGATCGCAGGATAGTGAGTGTGACACACCCAAATAGACCAAACGTGCTTCTTCACGTCCCGAAATAATCTCAATTGGATGTCCCAGCAACTGACTCCCCTTGCGAATAAAGTCATCCGAGTTTTGCATACGCCGCAAGGTATTCGTTCCTGCAATCCGCACATTTCGAGATTCAAAATGCCTTAGGCGATCACCAAAGCGTTTCAGACACGCCAACGCCCGCGCCTCATAATCAGGGTCAAGATTGCCCTGCTCGTCTAAGCCACCACGCAAGCGGATCATTTCTTTTTCTTTATCAATCAGGGTGGGCTTACCACTAGCGTCAATACGCGAGATAATCATGTGGAAGCTGTTTGACCCCAAGTCCACCGCTGCCAGTGTCTGCCCTGACATGCCTTGATCTAGCAATGTGTTATCCGCCATAACCCTAATCTTCTAATACCAAATTATCACGATGTATTAGCTCTTTCTCACCCATATAACCCAAAATATCCTGAATGTTATGGCTAGGCGTTTTACAGATTTTTGCCACATCGCTACTGGAATAATTACACAGACCTCGTGCAACGATCCTGCCCTCAGCATCTGCACAATCAACCCGATCACCACGCTTAAATTGCCCACTGCAACGCTCCACGCCCACAGGCAATAAACTTTTACCCGATGAACATAGGGCTGCAACTGCACCGGCATCCAAAAATAACGTACCGTGTGCCTGTGTCTGTCCGGCAATCCACTGTTTGCGTGCAACCAACTTGGTGTCTTCAGGGACTAATAATGTGCCCAATGACTCTCCCTGGCGTAGCCTTGATAACACCTGCTTTTCGCGGCCAGAGACAATGACGGTCGCACACCCCGACTTGGCAGCACGTCTTGCCGCCTGCACCTTTGTTGCCATGCCACCACTACCAATGGCAGTACCAGCAGAACCTGCAAACTGCACAAATTCAGGATCCATTGCAACACCTTCACGAATCAATTCTGCATCACCATGATGGCGTGGGTCTTTATCATAAAGGCCTTGTTGATCAGTCAGAATGACCATTAGATCCGCTTCGACCAGGCTGGCAACCACGGCTCCCAATGTATCGTTATCACCCAAACGAATTTCTTCAAAGGCAACCGTGTCGTTTTCATTCACAATGGGCAACGTTCCCAAGCGAGTCAGGGTACGCAACGTATTACGGGCATTGAGATAACGCAGACGGTGGCTAACATCATCATGTGTCAACAGAATTTGCGCAGCCTGTATGCCATATTTCTGAAACTCTGTCTGATACGCCTGAATCAGTCCGGTTTGTCCAATGGCTGCGGCGGCTTGAAGCTCCGGCAGTGCTGTTGGCCGACTCACCCAGCCCATGCGACTCATTCCTTCGGCAATCGAGCCGGAGGAGACCAAGACCATCTCTACACCTTGACGGCGCAATTCAGCCATTTGCCCAGCCCAGTCTGCAATGGCCTGATAGTCCAGCCCTTTTCCATCCTGAGTCAGTAATGCACTACCTATCTTGACGATCCAGCGTTGGCTTTTTCGGGTGTACTTATCTCTGTTATTCATAATTTAAGCGTGACTGAATGGCTCTGCCTGCATACGCTGCTCATCCATATATTGCATGATTTTGTAGGAAAGCTCCTTAGTGCCAACACTCGTCGCCGCAGATACATAAAAAACAGCACCCTGCCACCCCAAACCATCAATGATTTGCTGACAATGTGCCTCGCGCGCTTCCTCAGGAACAAGATCAACCTTGTTTAGAACCAGCCAGCGCTCACGCTGACCGAGCTCATCGCTGTATTTTTGCAGTTCATTTTCGATGATGTGTACTGACTCAATGGGGTCACTTCCATCAATCGGGGCAACATCCACCAAATGCAATAACAAGCTGGTGCGAGACAAGTGCTTCAGGAACTGCACACCAAGACCGGCACCTTCCGCGGCGCCCTCAATCAACCCCGGAATATCAGCAATGACAAAACTTTTGTAGTCCTGAACCTTCACAACACCCAAGTTTGGATACAAGGTCGTAAACGGATAATCAGCAATCTTAGGTCGCGCGGACGACACGCTAGAAATCAGTGTCGATTTTCCAGCATTAGGCAGCCCCAACAACCCAACGTCGGCAAGTACCCGCATCTCCAGGCGTAACTGGCGTAATTCGCCCTGCGTCCCCGGCTTGAATTGACGAGGCGCACGGTTAACCGAACTTTTGTAGCGCAAATTCCCCAAGCCATGGTAGCCACCCTGAGCAACCAGTAAACGCTCTTGATCCGATGTAATATCACCAATTAACTCATCGGTTTCATCATCATAAACGGCTGTTCCAACGGGCACCGAAATGACCTTGTCACTCCCTCGGTGTCCTGTCATATTCCGGCCAAAGCCATTCTTGCCACGTTCGGCCTCAAAATGACGGGCATGGCGAAAGTCGGCCAGTGTATTCAGGTCTTTGCAACCTTCCAGATACACAGAGCCACCATCACCACCATCGCCACCATCAGGGCCACCGTATTCGATATATTTTTCGCGCCGGAAACTCACGCACCCGTTGCCACCGTCACCGGCTTTTACCTGAATGCGTGCTTCATCTACAAATTTCATTGGATTTTCTTAAAACCTACAAGGGTATTATTTAGTGCTGGTGGCCACCCGGGCCATGTGGATGACCATGACTGATTTCTTCTTCAGTCGCCTCCCGCACATCAACCACATCGACATCGAAGTGCAACGTTTCACCAGCCATTGGATGATTTCCATCAATCTTGATGGTATCACCATCGACCGCAGCAACGGTAATGATCTCCATGCCCTGATCGGTTTTTGCATGAAACTGTGCCCCTACGACCAAGTCTTCATCGGAGATATTTTCAAACATTTCACGAGGAACATCCTGAGTCAGGGTTGGGTTGCGCTCACCATAAGCCTCAGCAGGCGCTACAGAGACAACGACTTTGTCACCCACTTTCTTATTTTCCAGTGCCTTTTCCAATCCCGGAATCATACCGCCCACACCATGCATGTATAAAAAGGGGTGATTCGCATCGGCGACATCCAAAACCTCATCGTTATCGTCTTTTAGAGTATAATGCAGGGTTGCAATGGTATTTTTAGCGATGATCATACTGCTGTCCACACTGAAAAATCCGGGAATTTTGACATATTTGACCCTTGAGCGATAGTAAATGCGCTTATAAATGCAGCCCATCACTTGGCTTTATCGTTCGTTCGCCATCCGTGGTGCATCTGTGAATGGGTTAATTTAATACAGCTTATCGAGTGAGACTTCGCAGGAGAACAAACAGAGTGATAGAATACCAACCGAACATGCAAACACCAAAAACATAATAAGAAGGTATATACATGGCTAAACTATCTGAAATCAAAGGAATAACAATCCGTGTTTCCTACGCATTTGAAGCACAGGGAATTAAAACGGTTGAAGCCTTTCTGGAAAGTTGTTCAACAAGAAAAGGGCGGGAGCAGCTCGCTGAAAGCACCGGGCTATCTCCGAAAGATATTCTAACTTGGGCTAACCGTGCGGACTTGGCGCGAATAAAAGGTATCGCAACGCAAAATGCTGACTTGCTGGAAGCTGCGGGAGTTGATACCGTTCCGGAATTGGCACAGCGCAATCCTGATAACCTGTACGCAGCAATTCTTGAAGAAAACAACAAGCATCGCATCGTATCCAAAATGGCTAGTTTAAATCAGGTAAAGGATTGGGTCGCTCAAGCAAAAGAGCTTCCTCGCGTCATCACTTACTAACCAGCCTCCCGCACGAGGCAAGCTTGTATGAAGGTTAATTGCCCGTGTATCGACTGCTTTACTCAACGTTATGGTACCTACTCTGCCCGTTTATATTAATCAAACTGTTATTACGCAGCCGCAGTAGCCCTGAATACGCACATAACTGGCGGCAACGTCTCGGGCACGTTCCATGTAAAGCTGGCCCTCGTATTTGGTTGCACGCCGTTTCTGTTGGTGAGACGGTTGCAGCCAAACCACTGGTCAAAGCCATCATCACGCAATATCCCAAACATTCGCTGTTAATCAGCAATACCACACCCACCGGAATGCAGACGGCCAAACGCTTGTTTGGTGATAACGTTGAACACTGCTATTGCCCCTACGATCTGCCACATGTCATTTCCCGCTTTCTAAAGCATACCCAACCCGATTTGTTGATCATCATGGAAACAGAAATATGGCCAAACTTGCTGCACCAATGTAAGCAGCAGGCTATTCCTGTGATGATCGCCAATGCCCGCTTATCTCCACGCTCCACCAAGGGCTACACCAAAGTTCAACGGTTAATTGAAGCGGCTTTGGCGAACGTATCAATCATTGCTTGTCGCAGCCAACAGGATGCAGAACACTTTCAACAACTGGGGGCGAGCACTAACCAGTTAACGGTGAGCGGGAATATCAAGTTTGATGTGGTACAAGGCATACAGGCAAGCACATCCCCCAATATATTTACCAAGTTCCCTCAACAAAAAATACTGGTTGCTGCCAGCACACACCAAGGCGAGGATGAGATCATCCTGGAGATTTTCAAGCAGTTAAGGCAAACATTTCCTACATTGCAATTAATCTTGGTTCCACGACATCCTGAGCGCTTCAATGATGTTTTCCAGCTCTGTCAACGTGCTGGTCTCTCCACTATACGCCGCAGCGACACAATAAAACTAGACTCATCCTGCGATATTATTCTGGGCGACAGTTTGGGTGAAATGGCCATGTGGTACGCCAATGCGGATGTGGTATTTATCGGTGGGAGCCTGGTTAAAACGGGTGGTCATAACCCGCTGGAGGCTACGGTGTTTGGAGTACCCGTCGTTTCAGGCCCGGCGGTATTTAATTTCCAGGATGTCTTCACGGTGCTTTGTGAAGTGAATCTAGCCTGGGTCGAACCAGACTCGCACCACCTAATACAAAGGATAACAAAGCAACTGCAACGAACTGACGAAGACTTAGCGGCCTTTAAAGAACACGCCAAGCTTACCCTCAGCACAAAGGCTGGTGTCACCGAGCGTCTAATGTCGCAAGTGGCAACTCTTTTGCGTCCTTAAAATCCCAACTCCCTCGCCTCGGTAAACCTCATACCTGACGAAATTGAGTCCACCTCTATACAGTCAATCCCTAAACCACGCCCGCTTTTTCAAGCGCTTTGGCTTTCTTTCGCATCAGCATTTCAATTTCGCTTTCACCATCAATGGACTCATCATCCTCTTCCTCCTCATCTTCAATTGGCTCTAATACCAAACCATCCAACTGAGAGGCTCGCGCTTTCTTGGCCTCTTCATCCTGCTCAAGTGAATCCTGCATCAGGTTGATTTTAACTTTCATATTGTTAGGAGAGTCTGCGTTTTTCAGAGCCTCTTCCAGAGAAATTCGTCCCTGCTGATACAATTTGTAGAGATGACTGTCAAAGGTCTGCATGCCAAGTTCTTCTGACTTTTCCATCACCTCTTTGATGGCATGAATATCACCTTTCATGATCAAATCCTGAACCATGGGCGTACCAATCAGAATTTCGATAGCTGCTACCCGCTTGCCATCGACCGTTGGAATCAAACGCTGTGAAATGAAGGCACGAATATTTAATGAAATATCCATTAGTAGTTGTTGGTGCCGTTCCTCAGGGAAGAAGTTGATAATACGATCCAATGCCTGGTTCGCGCTGTTGGCATGTAGTGTCGATAAACACAAATGACCCGTTTCAGCAAAAGCCAGCGCATGCTCCATCGTTTCTTCAGTACGAATCTCACCGATCAGAATCACATCCGGTGCCTGCCTTAAGGTGTTTTCCAGGGCATCTTCATAGGAGTCAGTATCGACCCCAACTTCACGCTGACTAACCAGACAACGCTTGTGCGGATGAACGTACTCAATAGGGTCTTCAATCGTGATGATATGACCGGCGGAGTGGCTATTTCGGTGGTCAATTAACGCCGCCAGAGACGTTGACTTACCGGACCCCGTTCCACCAACAAATAGAATCAGGCCCCGCTTTTCCATGATGACTTCTTTCAGCACCTTGGGCAATCCCAAGGCATCGGCGTTCGGAATCTCAACTTTGATATTCCGAATCACCATTGCCAGATGGGTTCGCTGCTTGAAGATATTGATCCGAAAACGTCCAATGCCAGGTTCATCTAACGCCAAATTCATTTCCGGTTTCTTTTCAAACTGTTGCTGTTGCTCCTCATTCATGAGCTCTTTCGCTAGATTATTTAGCACTTCGGCATCCAGTTTTTCGTGACCTAATGCCCGTAGCGTCCCCTGGAACTTGGCGGCGGGCGGTGCATTAAATGTCAGGTACAAATCAGAACCGTCGTTCTTCACTAACACTCTGAGCAGATTTTTAAAGTCCATGCACTATACCGAAATGTTATTTTTATTAGCGATTAATTGATCCACTGGCCCGTGTTGGGGTTAATCAACTCTAACCCCAAATGTTAATGAGACAGAAGCGCCGGCGTTTACAACTCCCGCATTACCACCAACCAGTCCCGTGCCACCTTCTGCGGGTTTATTCACAATGGTCCCCTGTGAAATCGCTGGCAACGCTCCACCGTTAGTAAAGTGGCTAGTAAACTCGGGCACTGCGTCATCAATGCGCACATTCTTAGCCACACCTGCACTGGTATTCGTCGCTGTCAACCGGTATATAATGCACGCTCCCGGCATCGCCTGGAATGCATTCGGTGAGTAGGTCTTTCCTGTGTCAACATTGCCATCACAATCCAAATCTGGTGCTTGCTCTTTAACAATATTCATATTGCTCATTGCCACGAACGTGATGTCTTTTACCTGTGCCGTCACATTCACTGGCGTTCCCGCATTGGTCGTTCCCACAGCCGTAATATCCGTTTGGTTTGTCGCTCCGACAGGGGCATTAGCGGGAGCAAAAACCTTAGCAAAAATTGTTTTACTCTCACCAATGCTCAGATTAAAAGGACTAGCAACAGGGTCACTGCTACTGAGTACACCATCCCCATCAGCGTCCACATAAAGTATTGTCGTCCAGCCAGATGAGGCTAATGTATCCGTTGAGCTAAGATTAATATTCGTGAAAACGGTATTGCCCGTATTATGAATTTCGTGTGTATAGATCACGTTGTTACCCGGCTCTACTTGCGCACGATGATCCGGCTCAAGTATCAGCTTTTGAGCAGCAGTCATATATACCTCATCATGCTTGATGTCTTCTGCTCCAGTCAGAGGCGATTTTGCTCTAAAGTAAATACTGGTAGCCGTGCCATCAAAGGGCGCATTTGCAGGTAAGGTGATTTGGACACAGACCAACTGATTGCCACCTTGTGCAATGAGTGACGTATTACTAATAACTGGCCCCAATGTTGAGCAATTATTAGCGCCGGCATCTGCATGGAAAGCAATCTTCCAACCTGCTGGTGCAGTTCCTGCAACAAACGGTTTGTCCTTACTGAAGGTTAGGTCAAAACTGTCTGCAACAGAACCCGTATTGTTGATATACAGTTTGAAAATACCAGACTTGCCGGGTGCAAGAGTTAACCGTGACTGAGGCGCTGCGGAAGGCCCTGCCCCTACGCCGGTTACGCCCGCACCACTCAACGGTGCGACGTTAGTCACATCTACCTGACTTCCTGTAATTTCATCCAGATGGTCCGTAACCGAGTTGGAAACATCGGGATCATTGGCTGATGTTGCAGTCTTGGTAACATCAAAACCTGCTCCACCATTATTACCAACAGCAGTACCAGTCATCGGCAGTGTTGCTTTCAGAACAACCACATAAGACTCACCCGCAGCCAGGGGACCTGTATCCACAACATTGGAATTATCGGTATCTAACAGCGGAGTAAAGCCATCACTCTGATACAAAGTAAATGTAGTACCAGCAGGGAATGTTGCGTTGGCTGTATCAACACTGATGTCAAAAACATCTACCGCATTACCCTTATTCCAAATCACGTTATTAAATGCAACAGTACTACCCAGCGTTGCAGTTGTTTGTGACACAGGTTCAGCCGTCCCATCCGCACTATTATTTGTTGAACCATTTGCTACAACACCAGACTGTGCAATGACCTGCATTGGCACTTGGTTGGTCTTTTGGTTTGTTATCTTTACCGCACCATTAAAGTACTCAAACTCGGCAGTATTCAACAATGTAGAAGCCGCCAGAGGGTCGTCTAACATAACCTCAAAGCTCAGTGTGCCACTATCACCCGAGGCAACCAGACCAATAATCGCCGTAACCTGATTAGTACTGTCGTTATCTGTATCCGTACTCGCTTCAGTCAAACCAGAACAGTCTGTGTGATAAGCACAATACGTTATGGTCGAGCCAGCACCGCCCTGACCTTGTACATCCGTTTTATTTGCATCAGTCAGTGCCACACCCGGACCAGTCAAGCTCCACTCACCGCTTCCTGCAACATAGCTCATACCCTCCGGTAAGGCGTCAATCAAGGTAACGTTAGTCGCATCCGATGCACTCTGATTGTTATAAGTCAGCGTGACTTTATATGGGCCACTGCCCGCTTCACCACTGTCTGCGCTGATACGCTTTGTGACGCTGATGACCGCTTTATCAGAAACTATTGCTTTGTCTGTATTACTAAGTGTTAAGCCACTAAATTCACTTTTTCCCGTGACTGAAATTCGCCCTTCATCCGCATCTGCTGCTGTATCCGGTATCGTAGCAACAACCACAAAGTAAAAAGCTTCCTCTGCGGCTAACAGACCCGTACTGTTAATTGCTGAGAGGCTATCAGCCACACCATCCTGATCCACATCAGGATAAATCTGTATGTCAGTAAAGTCGTAGTTATCGCCTGTCAGGTCACTGGCAGAAAGCTCAAAGGTATCATCACCGTTACCCGTATTAGTAAGCACATGCGGGAAAGATACCATTTGCCCTGCAATGGCATAACGTGACTGATCGGGCTCCAGTATAAACGCACCGACTTGCTGAACAACGGTTTCAACAAGGTTTGAAGTGACCGTTTGCTTAATACCTGAGGAGTCTTTATAGGTTGCAGTTGCCTGGTTCTTGATACTGGTACCAGCAGCCGGCGCTTTTGCATTAGCCGCTCCTGATATGAGCAACAAAAACACCATCAAATAATTGACTAACAGATGACTCTTACTATTTTTATTCATTTTACAAGCCTGTATCTACACGTTTACGGATATCCCCATACCCATTAAATCCCACCTTATGAGACCACAAGGTGGGGATCTTTATTTTTACTTATTACTTAACAGGGGAAGGTGCTTTAAATTTTGTCGCCTTAGGCCTAACCGCAAGACTTAACGGTCTACCCTTTGCGTCCAGCAACATTAACTCAACACGACGGTTAATCACTCGCTCAGCTTTTGAATTACCCAAAATTGGCAGTTCCTCGCCCAGTGGTGAAACGATAATACGCTCACGACTCAGCCCTTTGCTCATCAAGTAATCCACCACCGTTTGTTGACGCTTCAAAGCAAGCTTACGGTTGTAGTGGTTTGAGCCATAACTATCGGTAAATGACTGAACACTTAGTTTCAGGGTAGGGTTCTTTTTTAGAACCAGCATATCCCGATCAAGACGTGCCTCCTCATTGCGATCTAAACTGGCCAAATCAAACCCAAAGTAAACGGCTGGCTCCCAAATGGCACCATAGACTGGCTGTTTAACGTACTGAGTCTTATTAACCACCTTGATCTTTTCGACCACCTTGGTTTTCGGAACAAGTACTCGCTTAACTCGGTCAACGTATTTAATTTTTTCAACTTTAACCGGTTTAATCTTTTCAACGACCTTAACCTTTTCGACAACCTTTACTTTGTTGACGACTTTCTCGACAACATCTTTCACCACCTTAACACGCTCAACCTCGACCGGTTTTGGTAGTTCACAAACATCATCATACTTGGCATAAAGATCATTGGTACTTGCACATCCACTCATCAAGGTAATTGTGCCGGCAATTGGCAAGATACCCTGAGCTAACTTATGACATTTCATTTTTATTATTCTCCAGCCAGCCAGTTCAGGCTTTTTTCATCAAATTTATATTTCAACCCAAAATACAGACCTTCATCGTTGTAACGCTCTGGGTCCAGATCTTCATCCTTGAACCCTTTCAGGTTGTAACCAACACCGACACGAAGGTTCTTTCTCACTAGGTAGTTTACTCCTGCACCTACTGAGTAACTCTTTTCATCAAAACCATCTGTCGCCAAAACACCTGCATGAACATCCACATCCAGTCGGTTCGTCAGATCCCAAGTCATGCGGGCATCAAGTACGGCGGCATCACTTTCCACACCATCACACTCTTCCTGCTTGCCGCCTAAACGACCTGAGATCAATACATCCTCATTAATTTCGTAATTCTGATGTGTTGACAGGATATGTGTACTACAGTCGCCATCATCACCACCTCGGCTCTCCTTATTTTGGTAGTAAAACAAGGCATGATGCTTATTATCCAGACGTGGGCGGTAAGCAAGTCCCAAGGTAAACTTATTGTCCACCAAGTCATCACCCAAGTCAGGCGACTCGTATCGCAGGGTATCTTTTAGCAACACACTCCACTTTGAGTCCAGACGACGCACGTAGTCCGCTTGCAGTCCGTAGTATTCACGATCATCGTCATGACGCGTCTCCAGTCGTAAAGCGGAAATCTGGTCAGTGACGCGCTTGTCTTTAATCGCGATAGACGCAGCCAGTGAGTCGCTTCCATCACCATCCAGATTCTTCACAATCTCAAGATGTGGTGAAATCGACAAACCTTTTGTCAACTCATAGTTTCCACGCAAGCCTGAGGCAGTTTCCAGATCACGTCCATCAATCACGCCACGCACCCGATACTCTGAGAACAACTCAGTTGACTTAAAGAAGTTAGACTTAACACCGATGGCAATCGTGTCTTTTGCACTAACCTCAGAAGACAACCCATTAACACCGGAAAGGCTATGAATGCGCTCACCACGAGCATACAGCTTCACATTATCGTGCACCTCCATATCAGCTGATATTGCTAACCGCTTACGGTCAGTGCTATCAAAGTCCTGCTCGTATTCTGCTTCAACCGAGCCTTTCCGCTTGCCTATCTTCACATGCTTTTTCGCACCCACAATAAAGGTTTCAAAGCGCTCTTTGCCTGAACTGTTGTCCTGTCGAATGTGTCGAACACCTCCCTTAAGCGTCCAATCCTTAACCTTGGTGTCTGCTGTCACACCAACACTCTGTTCCAGATGTCCGCTGTCCAGCATTTTGCTGTGAATGGCTTCAATTTCGGCATTTATACCATCGTAAATCGCTTTTCTGTGTTTAATACGCAGTTCTTCACGATTTTCTGCAATGCCTGCCGCCGAGTTGGTAAAGCCTTCTGTTGCACGCCCCAAGGTGATGGATGTCAGTGACTTATCCTTCCACTTTTGAGACAGATACAAGCGTCCAGCAACACCATTTTTAGTGTTTAACTTTTTATGCGACATTCGGCCAACACTGCCTCGTACCTCAAGACCCTTGTTATTGTCATAGTCGAAGGTAAAGCCATACAGGTCGAAGCCTTTTGACTCATGTTGATCCACCGTGTAGCTAAGTCCCACTTTAAAGCCGGGCATTACTTCACGGCTCAAACGAGCGCCTGCCACTAGGTAATCATCACCATCACCGTCAACATCATAGGTTGCTCTGATGTAAACAGGGTTTTGATCTTCATCTGAGATAGCTATCGTCTCACTAAAACTTAACTCACCGGTGACATTATCCAGTGTGTAGTCACCAAAGCGACTCAAAGTTTTTGTGTTCAACACAACACCAGGGTTATCCCGTGAAACAGTAATAATTTCAATCGTTTCACTATTGGCGACAATCGGTGCAGTCTTTAGCCTGTAATTCAGTGCAACACCTTTACCACGAATGCGCTCAACCACGTTCTCTTCATTCAACTCAGAGACGAACACCTGTGCATCCACAAACCGACCTTCGGTGACAAGGTTTGCACCCGTCAAAGTACGTTGCACCCGAGTAACATCTTCATTCATCGAATTATTATCGGTAACGAAGTCACCCCACATCGCGCTGTCTTTGTCTTTCTCCAGCTTTGCATACACCTTACTGCGGCTTTGAGCCTCATAACCGCGTTGTGAGCTATCACCATGAATCGGATAAGACTTGTTTGGATTAATGTCGCGGAATAGCTGTGCATCATCCGGTTTATCCGTGTCCACAGAAAGCGTCAAGTGCATGTCACCACGAACCTTACCTTTCATAAATACCGCGGCACTACTATCAAAGTCATCTTCAATGTCTTTATCTGGTGAGTTGTCATCCCGGTTAAACAGTTGCCCACCCACTTCAAGGATACCAACTGCAATCAACGGACGCAGTGGCGCAACCTGTGTGATCTGGGTTTCGGCACGCATAGAGCCATCAGTCGCACGTACATTGATCTTGCCACTACGCTCAGAGCTTCTCAGGTGTACGGTTCGTAAACCATTTACCACGCGCACCTGACGTCCCTGTACCTGATCCTGAATATCCCGCTCAACCCACTGTCCATCACTTGCTTGCAGTGTGACAAAATTCACACCACGAGCCAGATAGCCGTTGGCATCTAACAGCTTGATAGTAATTGGCAGGTAAGATCGCCCACCATCCGCAGCTAACCGATCAGCGCGCTTTTCAAGCACCATTCTCTCAGCGGATACCGGGCGTGTGAAGGTACCTTTAGCCAGCGTACGATTATTGCCAAACATATCCTTAGCAACGACTTCCAGTTTGTTTTCACCTGGCTGCAACGGAACACCATACCAGGCCACAACCTGTGCCTTCTCTCTACGATTTTCAATCTGCTCACCCATCTGTGACTTAGGTATCGCCTTGCCATTCAGCATTAAAGTAGGAGTCACCCCCTTACGAACCACCACCATAAAGCGACCATCCAAACTCACTTCACCTTTTGGCCATAGCCATACACCCTTTTTGGCCTGTGACTTGGTTACTGTTGACACCATTTCTTTGGCCAATGGCATTAACGCTAAACCACGAGGCGTCTCAATACGATCTGCAGCCTCATCACTGATCCGCTCATAGGTTGTGGCAACAATGCGTGCATCTTTTGCGAGTTTTAAGGTTTTCATGCGTGCATTAGCTGATTTTTTATCTAAATCAAAGCCATGCCTTACGGTATAGAAGTCACCATCCTGATAGACAAATGCCTTTTTCTTCAAATCATCCTGCAAGCCCGACAATGCTTTGTTCGCAAGAGCCTGCTCTCTGAATTGCTTAAGCTGAATAGAGTAACCAGTCGTCAGACTTTGTTTGTTGCCTTTATTATTACGAGACCTACCTGAAAAACCTGTTAGATTGACATCTTTACCATTAGAAATATCACCATCTCGCTCTCCAGTTCTCCGCTGTCCATCCCCGTCTAGCTTTCTGTCAGGGTCGTAGTTTTGAGCATTCTCAAGCATCCAGTCCGATTGTCCGGCATTGCGAGCCTTTATCTCTGCTTGAATCTCATCACGATTGACTTTAGGGCACACTGCCGCAAAATCTGCACGATGGAATTCACCACTTTTCAGGTCAACTAAGCGGCTCTCTGGATCTGCCATTTGTCGATTATCCGTCGGCTTAAACACCAAACCTTTTGGCAGCGTAACCGGGTCCATCTTGATGACATGATCCCCTGGCTCGATACCATAAACACTGTACTGTCCATTGGCATCTGTAATGACCCAAGTACCATCTTGAAGGTAAAGCTTCACGCCGCCAATAGGCCACTCCCCGCCATTCTGGACATTGTTACAATCTGTATCGACATACACCTTACCAAAAATAATGCCTTTACCCTGTAACACGCCATCGCGCCTAATCTCCACCTTAGCCCGAGTTTCATTCGATTCAACAGGCACCCCTGTTGCAGTGTTACCAGTAGACTGCGCAGTATTGATACCGCTGCTACCAACCGCTCCTGCTGTCACCCTTACCCGATAACGTAACGTGTGCTCAGCATTGTCTAGTAAGCCATCAGCAGCACCTTCGATAAATGGAAGGTTGCTAAACAACAGGTTCGCTCCAGGTACACCTTCGGGGTCTCCAACCGCAGTACCATCCAGTGTTGCAGAGCCACTCACATATTTAAAGCCACGAGGTAACTCGTCCTGAATCTTCACTGCATAGAGGCGGTGTCCTGAGTGGTTCTGAATGCGAATCGCATAACTCAACGAACTGCCGACACCCACTTCACTTACAGAAGCTGTTTTATGCACAGTCAAGTCAGTATCCAGCTCGGGATCCAGAGGAATATCAACCACCAGTAATGAAGTCAGTGTGAAAATACCGCTACCTGCAATTTGCTCATAGCCATTTACCCCATAGGAGGAGTTGTTCACTACACGTCCTGAACCAAAACTATTGGCACTCACCACACTGGGAAAGCTGTATTGACTTGGTGGATCCACATCAAGGTAGTAATCCTGTCCGCCGATCAAAAATGGAAAACGATAACGGCCATCATCGCCTGTTACCTGCGGCTCATAAGGCAAGTCAGTCAATGGATTTAATGCAACGCTACCATCCGCATTACGAATCCAGACCGTCGCACCTGCAACGGGTGTGTTATAGGCTGAATCAAAGACAACCCCCAATGGATCAATCAGTGCGTCATCTTTCAGTGCCTTTACTGTATGGCCGTCAATATCAACACTCACTGTAACGTTCAGATTGCCATCAGCCGCTCCATTCAGGATACAACTTTCCTGAGAACCACTAAAGTCCGGACCAACTGTACCTGCCGCTGGGCATGACTGACCATTACCATGTGTATTTTCACTAATCACTATGGGAGATAAGCTTCTGAATACCCCTGTGTTAGGGCCTGTTTCCAACAATGTAACCTGAAGCGTATCCCCAGTCCCGGATTTAACCGTTACAACAATCACCTCCGCTTCATCTTCTGTTTTATTAACTGCACTTGACGTTAGCTCAATATAAACGCCATCGCGAGCCACGTTGTAACTATCCGAGTTACTGTTCAAATGATAGATTGAAGCATCCTCAAAATGGCTATCATTGTAGAAGTCCGGTGCCTCCCCTCCTTGCGTCAGATTCTTTTTAATATCAAGCGTCGGGGTCAGAAAACGAATGGTTGCATCAAATTCAGGAGTAGGATGCTCTCCTTCACCACCACCTGAGCTTTCTGGCTCAATACTGGTACACACACTGTTACTTAAAAATACGGTGTTGCTATCGTCTTCCAGGTCAAACTTTGCCTGATTATAAATAGTTGCTGTTGTCACATTACGGTTTACCGTAACGTCGAACTCCAATTTACCACTTTGATTCGGCTGTATCTGATTGCCAGGAATATACAGCCCTACCTTAGAAATAACGTCCTCACCATCCCACTGAGCGAGACTTATCCAGCGGTTCGTATTTTCATCATTTTTGCGTTGTACCAAGATAATGCTTTGATTAGGTGCCGAAATTGGGCTTGGTAATTTAGAAAATGTTACATTGGCTGGCAAAACATCTTCGAGCAGCAGGCCTTCCAGCATCTGGCCATCAATACTGATATCTTTTGCATGAGGTAAATCATCACCAACATTTGTGAAATTAATGGCATAGCGAATACTGTCACCTGTTTTTACAGGCACGCCACAGATAGGATTAACTGTTTTGTTAATTTTTAATATTGCACCACTGGTGATATAAATCCGGTCATCATTGACCCACTCTTCAGGCAAAGCAGTAACAGCAATATCCGCAGCTGATAGTGCGGCTCCGCCTGATGGCACGGCTTTAGCATTTCGCTCAACACCGTTAAATGAACCAGCCAGTATTTCGCCGTACTTTACCGGATAAGTACGCACATTCATGCGGTACATATCACCTTTTACCGCATTAGCGAGCGTCGTACCCGTAATCGTGAACTCCGTCACATCACCAGGCTTCATCTCCGGAATATAGTAACAACTAACATTATCTTCCAAAGGCTCACAAGGAACTGTTTCCCATAAAGGCTCACCCTTATCTACAACACCATTAGCATTGGTATCTCCGTAAAGCCTAGTATCCTCCAGATTGCCCGAGTCACCCATATCATGGCGCACTCTTAGGATATAGTCCGACGGTGTGTTACCCGTATTTATCAAGCGATGAGGTAAATCTATCCTCTGGCTACTTCGGGCATACCGTACATTATCCGGCACTAAAATTAATGCATACTGCTCACGGACCACTACACTCGAAACATTGGAGTATGCATGCTTGACCTTTCCATCTTCGGTATCAAACCAAAATACTTCAGCCTGATTTGTAATCACCGTTCCAGCAGTAGTTTTTGCTGATAATTGAGTTGTAAAAAGCACAAGTATCAGCATTAAAAAGCTGAAAGTTTTAGCCCCGAGCCAATCAGTAATTCGCATTTTAAACTACCACTTATTGTTATTATCATTATTCTTGTTATTAACCTTTACTCAAAAAAAGAGCGAAAAGATTGTCTACCCCTGAATATCCTTCGTATAACATAGGCATTCAGAACCCCCTCACCCGTAAAGGGTTAAGGGGGCTATATCGGCGTTTTACTTATTGAATTCTAATAGTAAATTCACCTGTTGCTTGCTCACCAGAAATTAACTCACCACCAGTGCCTGCGGCGGGGTCAGCTTTTACTGTATCATCCGCATTACCTGGGAAGAACTTCACCAAGCCAGCGCTATAAGTACCCTGATCAGCATCGGATGCATCAGTGACTGTAGCAGGCGTACATCCATTACCATGACAGAACTTAAGCTTTCCAGCTACGACATCTGTAAATTCAGGTGCCGCATCCGAAATCACAACATTCTGAACTGTTGCACTACCTTCGTTCGTTGCTGTCAGACGCCATGTCACACACTGTCCAGGCTCAACTTGCTCTGTTTGTGTTGCCATAAACCCAGACTCAGGATTGCCATCACAATCTTCATCGATTGCTGCGGTCTTCTTCAAACGAACCTGACCCAGGATCACCGATGTCTGATCTTGCGCTGTAGTAATTGGAGTATTATCCGTTTCAGTCACGGTAATTTTTGACTGATCAACCGCTCCCAAAGGTGCATTTGATGGGGACGCAACCGTGGTGGTCATATTGACGTTCTCACCTGGCTCCAGCTTCAGCTCAGGAATACCGTCACCATCTGTATCCGTTACTTCGATCTCTACAGGATTACCTTCATCATCCACACCCGAAATCGTTGTGCCCGCCAGATTACTTGTCAGAATTGTATCAGGTACACCATCACCATCAGTATCCACATTGATAACTGTTGTCCAGCCATCTTGGGAGTTATTTGAACCAAGTTCTACTACCTCGGTCTGGTTACCGTTATTTTCCAGTTTATGGCTATAATCCACAGTACCACCAGGTTGTACCTGGTTTTGACCATTTGGAGTAATAACAACCTCACGCTTTGGAGCAATATCAATCGCGTTTGTCACAGAGTCACTAACGGAAGGTGTTGAAGTAGAAGTCGCAGTAAAGTTCAGCTGATAATCTTTATCACCATCATCGCCCGTGAGCACAACGTTACCATCATTGACTGCATCATAACCATCAACGGCACCTGTTTGATCAGCATCGCTCTTTGCCTCAGCAGGATCTGCTGAAATACTTACCACTGCCTGATATTCAAATACTCCGCCACCTGGAATCAATGGAGTAGTTGTAACAACATTGCCATTTTTATCTTTAAAGACAACATCCCAACCTTCAGGAACGTTTCCGGCACCCAGCACAAAAGAGTCTGAGCCACCTGCTTCATTAGCAAGTTTCAAATCAAAGATTACTGTTGAATTAGCCGTAGCATCCACTAATAACGCGGGTGCTTCGTCTTGTGCATTCTGAGCATTATTATCGTTAAAGCCATTGGCGAAATCTGCACCCTGATCAGCAGTTACGTTCGCAATATCAACAGATGGTGCCGTGATTGAGCCTAACTTGAGCTTAGTATCGTCAGACGCTGGTGATGCCGAAGGGTCTTTAGATGATGTTGCTTTCAGTGTCGCATTAAAGCCAAGTGCAGGCGTTCCAGATACTCCTGCTGGCAACTTAGCCTTCACCATAATCGTAGTGGAAGCACCTGCATCAAGATTACCCGTATCCGGGACACCATCGTCATCAGTATCGGTCAACTGAACTGTTCCAGTTGAGTCCCAATAAGTAAATACTGTGCCATCTGGGAAGCCATTGGTGGCATCGCTTGCAACATTGAGGTTGTAAGCATCCTTACCATTACCATCGTTTGTAACGACGTGCTTAAACAGTACTTCAGAACCTGTTGCTGCCACATCAACAAACTGGGTATCATTAGCGGCCTTGTCGTCATCGCCACCATTATTCACCCCATCAGCGCCATCTGCCCCTGTATCGTCTGCCGTCACACCGTAAGTCTGTGGAATTACATCATGAGTCGTATTTGATGACACAGGATCTGTACTATGGTCACCCGATGCAATAAATGTATTCTCAACCTTTTCACCCGCTGGCCACTGTGACTGGTACTGTACTGTATAGACAACAGTAACTGTTGTATTCGCTGGCAATTTCACGTCTTTTGCAGAAATGATGTTCAGCGTGTCTGCTGTATCACCATCAAAGTTCAAGTCACCTAAGGTTGCTTCACTACCCGAAGCAATATCCGTTGGCACAACATCACCTGCATTGACTAAACCATTAACGGTAATTGAACCTGCTACCAGTGCAAGCTGGGTATCAGCAACGCCATCATTGTCAGTATCAACTTCCGGCAATGCATCGATAATCTTTACATTCTCAGCATCACTTCCACCATTATTCTTAACGGTCAGCGTGTAAGTAATTCTGTTATTTTCCTCATCATGAACCGATGACTTATTCAGAACCAAAACCGGACCAGTAGACACTGTCGCTGTATTGTCATTCGTCCCATTTGTGCTGTCTTCATTGTCACCGATATCGGTAACCTCGGCACCTTTCGCGGACACGGCTGTCAGCTCGGATTTATGTGTAGACCCATTAGCGGCATCTGTTGGAATAGGCAGTGCAACAACAAAGTTAGCTTGTTCACCAGCAGCCACTGATACTGGCCCGGTCACTTCCGGCTCACCTGGATCTGGCTGACCATTGTTATTTTTATCCAGATAAACCTTACCCGCATCTGCTGTTACTGTGTAACTATCTGCAATGTTACCCGTATTGCTTAATGTATGAGGGAAATAAACTGTCTGACCAGGCGCTGCTGACAACTTATTGTCGTTCTCAATAGTTGCCGAATAAACCGGCGCAACCGTCACAACAGCTTCGTTAGACTGAGCCGAGTACTCGTTACCGTTCTCATCTTCATAAGTAACCGTTGCAAGGTTCTTGATAAGCGTTCCGGCTGCTGTTTGAGCAAATACCTGCGTACCGAAACCGGCCATACTACCGACAGCCAGTGATGCTGCGACCAGACGTGCCAGCGGTTTCATTTGATTTATTTTTTTCATTTTTCGAACTTTCTCTTTATAAGTTGTAGTTTTAAAGAAATATAACCGGGCACTACCATACTAAGCACGGCCCTAATCAAAGGAACTAACCCCACACGAAGCCTATTATATTTGTTGATCTAAGGCTTCGGGGTGAACACATTCCAAAGAAATATTCGCTACCAATGAAGCTTACTTAACTTTTACTCGGTAGCTATAAAGCTGGCGGCCCAATGCAGCAATAGGCTGCTTCACTTTCCAACGAAGATTTGTGTACTTCTCAGGTGGAATAATGACTGTTTTAAGCTGACCATTTGCCATTTTTTGCTGACGACGCACTGGCTCACGCTCAAAAGTTGCGCCACCATCAATACTCACCAATAACTCAGACGCCACACCTGTCTTGGCACTATCAGGAACATAGCGAGTATTCGCAGGAATCGGTCCACTCACCACCAAACCACTCAGTGTCTTTTTAGTCTGGTTGGAATAAGTCAAGTTATACTCAATGACCTGACCTGGCTCAGTCAACTTAGCAGGCTGACGATACTCTTTACCCTGAGCATTCACCTTTACAACATAAGCCTGCATACTGCTAACCAGTGATGGCTTACTTTTCGCTGTAGCGTTAAACATCACGCCTGCTGACACAGCAATAACACAAAGCCCTAGTGCAATTTTTTTCAACATCTCAAAAACCCCTTTTATTTTTATCAATTATCTTGTAGCCCCAAAATTTCAGGACAACTATCGTACTAACAACAATCCCCCCGCCACTCACACGCTAACTCATTAAAATAACCAAACTGAGCATGGCAGGACCCTCACAAGAATAGAGCCATAGGACTTAACGTGTGATTAACCTTGATACACTGCAAACGAAACCAACCGGACTTATTCGGTGCAGATAAGCGATTCGGGAGTATTTTATGTCAGGTAACATGTATCATTGCTTCTTTCTGTTGGCATCTAGCCAATATCATTGAGTTGAGTTCATTATGAGTGGTTTATTGTTCATATTATCGCTGGCATGTCTGGCGTGGTTTTGGTTTGACTCGATACGTGCCAAGGAAACCGCAGCCCAAGCCGCCTCCAGCGCTTGCCAAAGCATTGGTGCCCAACTATTGGATCAAACAGTTGCCTTGAAAAGTATCCGCCCCATCAGAAACAGGCAGGGTAGGCTTCAGTTAGAGCGGCGGTTTAACTTTGAGTTTAGTCTTGATCGCCAGGAACGCTCATCAGGCCGGATCATCCTGCAAGCCCAACGTGTCACTGGGATACAATTAGACAGTCCTGACGGCACCACCATCTTATAGCGTGCAAAAAAACGACCAATAACAGAATCGACCATCGCACCGTCCTTATTTAACTGCTATGATTTACCCTCCTGATAATTAATATAAATTGGAGTTAGATAATGTCTATCGCTAAAGTGACGGAAATCACGTCTACATCTACTAAAAGTTTTGATGATGCAGTTAAAAAAGGCGTTAAGCGCGCGAACAAATCCCTGAAAAATGTTACGGGTGCATGGATTGCCGATCAGGAGGTTCGTGTAGAAGAGGGTAAAATCGTGTCCTACCAGGTTCGCATGAAAATCACATTCGTGCTCAAGGATTAAAGAAATAGTGGTGCTGCCCCGTTGTACTGGCAGCGCCCACCCTTCGCTCATATTGTAATACCCTACCCCAAGCCTTATCATTGCTCCATTCATTCAACAGAGGAATAGTGATGGGATTTTTAGCGGGTAGACGCGCCCTGATAACAGGGATCGCCAGCAATCGTTCGATTGCATACGGAATCGCAAAAGCCATGCACCGCGAAGGTGCTGAGTTGGCTTTCACATATCAAAATGAAAAACTCAAGCCGCGTGTTGAGAAGTTTGCCGCTGAATTCGGTTCCGATATCGTTATCCCTTGTGATGTGTCCACGGACGAAGCCATTGCATCCACCTTTACATCGCTACAGCAACACTGGGACTCGCTCGACGTACTGGTTCACGCCATCGCCTTTGCCCCTAAAGAACAGCTGGTGGGTAGCATCGTTGACAACACTACACGCGAAGGCTCCACCATGGCCCATGATGTTAGTGCTTACAGCTTGTTGGCTATGGCGAAGTATGCCAAGCCTATGATGATCAATCGTGATGATGCCGCCATCCTATCGTTGAGCTACTTAGGTGCTGTCTCCAGCATCCCAAATTACAATGTGATGGGCATGGCAAAGGCCAGTTTGGAAGCAGCGATTCGTTATATGGCTTTTGATCTGGGCAAGGACAATATCCGTGTCAACGGTATTTCAGCAGGGCCAATCCGTACCCTGGCGGCAGCCGGCATCGGGGATTTCCGCAAAATGCTGGATCACGTTGCAGAAAACGCACCGCTACGCCGCAATGTCACCATTGATGAGGTGGGCAATGCAGCCGCGTTCCTGTGCTCCAGTTTAGCCTCCGGGATTACTGCTGAGATCACTTATGTCGATAGCGGCTATAACACCGTCGGCATGACCGGCTACGCAACAGAGAAATAACGCACTACATACACCTTGCAAGAGCCTGTTACAATTACATCAGGCTCTTGTCGACCACCACTAAATGATAATGCTGGTAACGACCCCTTGCGCTCCGTATTCACGGGCGCGCTCAAGGCTTTTATCATTTAAACCACCCATTGCATAAACCGGCATATTCACCCGACCCACCAAGCTCTGAAATGCTGGCCAACCCAATGCACCGTGATCACCACCTGCCGAACTCACTATAACCGGCCCAACAAATACAAAGTCTAAACCAAGGCGCTGAGCTTTAAATAATTCTTCAGGTGTACTGCACGTCGCCGAGACCCGTTTTGCCCCGGGCTTGACGTTGGCCTTCAGCAACTCATTAGCGCTCAGGTGCAGATTGTAATCGCCACGAATTAACGGTGGTGGAGACTGAATAATCACTTCCGTCTGATGTGCCGCAGCAGTGTCCAACAGCCAGTTTAACTGCTCGTGTGTTAATTCTGCTTCCAGAAAATCATAATAGAGATAAGGCAACGGATCGAATTGAAGTGAAGCTAACACCTGCTTTTTAAATGACTCAGCACTTGTAACGGGGCTAATAATCTTAATGAATTTGGGCAAAATTACCGAATCAATAATCGGAGCATTGGCCTCTGGGAACTCAAAATCACTTAACGCATCTGGTTGAACCCACTGTATGGGCTGCCCCTCATTGCCGCAAGGCGTACCACGCCAGAGAACCACCTCATACACATCAAGATAGACTGCTTTATCTTCATACTCATGATAAACACTGATTAAACGGGCGCTTTGAGTAACTTCAATCCCAAGCTCCTCATGGAGCTCACGCGCCAAGGCTGAACGTCTCGATTCGCCTGCTTCAACCTTACCACCGGGAAACTCCCACTTCCCTCCCTGATGTTTATCCTGAGGACGTTGGGCAATCAAAACACGTCCTTCGGCATCCCGAATAACGGCCGCAACGACCTCGACTGGCTTCCTGCCAAGTATTTCTTCCACTTATTTTACTCGTATTTTTTTCTTGAAATAGCTTAAAGGAACAAAATCTGCAGCGCAACGCATAGTCGGAATCCATCGCGCCAAGTTGTTTGCCGTGAATGTGCGCCCGATATGCTCATTCTCAAACACACCATCGTGAAACAACACCACACCAACACGCCCTCGTCCTGAACACATTTGAGTCATGACATTCTTGAGAATCCTATCACCCTTCTGATAGTCAGGATTCCAATCATAAGCCGTCATTTCCCATCCCACATGCTCAAAACCATTCCGCTTTAGAAAGTTCATCACCTGTGGCTTGGCTTTTTGATTAAACCAACCATCGCCATAAGGAAGGCGAAATAACGCCGGCTCAGTTGTCAGAAAGGGAGCCAGAACCTGGCGGGATTTGATGATATTTTGTTTGGCTTTAGCAAAAGGAATGTCAGTATGACGAACATGCTCATAGCCATGCGAACCAATCATGTGACCTTCACGCTTAATACGCGCCAATGTCTGACGACGCTGCTGACATAACCGAAATGACCGACATTGCTGACTTTGAGGATTTACCTGGCAGTCATTCCGATACAAACGACAATCAACCTTATTCCCTAAGATGAAAAATGTTCCCTGAATTTTCTCACGCTTCAGAATATCCAGAACTTTAGGCGTCACATCCGCCACGCCATCATCAAAGCTCAGCGTAATTTTTTTCTTTTCAACAGGACAATGGTAAGTCGCCCTCACCTGCGCACAACCAGGCTGCGCTGCCCAGGTCACACCAGACCAAACCATCGCCCACAGTGACAATAATAAGCCACTCAGAACTACTTTCCTTGTACCCACTAACTCCGATACTCCGCATTAATCGTTACATAGTCATGCGATAAATCAGAAGTCCAAACCGTCGTTGAGGCACTGCCGTCACTCAGGTTAATCCGAATGGTAATTTCTTCTTTATCCATTTCCTGTTGACCTTGTGCCTCCGTATAAGTTTCGACGGGTTCCCCTCCCTGGATCAGGGACGTATCACCCAAACTCAACGATAGTTTTGAGATATCCAAAGCCTTAACCGGGCTACGCCCAATTGCAGCCAATAGGCGCCCCCAGTTCGGATCGCTAGCGAATAGAGCAGTCTTAACCAGTGGTGACCTGGCAACCGTAAAGGCAATCGCCCGCGCAGTCTGCAAATCAGGCGCACTTTCAACAACTAGAGTGACAAACTTTGTTGCTCCCTCTGCATCACGGATAACCGCTTGGGCAAGGTAACGGCACACCTCGTTGAGTGCCTCCTTAAACGACTCAAGGTTAGACCCATCAATGACCGCACCCGATTTTCCGGTGGCAATCAGCGCAAGTGCATCATTGGTTGAAGTATCACCATCCACAGTGATTGAGTTGAACGATAAGTCCGCCACTTCCTTCAACACGGATTGCAACAACGCTGACTCCACTTCGGCATCGGTTGCAACATAAGCCAGCATCGTCGCCATATTTGGCTCAATCATACCTGCGCCTTTGGCAATACCTGTGATCGTGACAGTCTTGCCAGCGATCTTCAGTTGTTTGCTATATGCCTTCGGTAAAGTATCCGTGGTCATAATGGCAGCAGCAGCCTGTGACCAGCCGTTCGCATCCAGACCTTCCAGCATTTTTGGAAAAACCTTCACGAATGGCTCAACAAGCAATTGTTCACCAATCACCCCTGTCGAGAAAGGCAGAACTTGTTCAGGAGAAACGCTGGTCAGTGCTGCCAGATTTTCACAAACCTGGCGCGCCCGATCCATCCCTTGCTGTCCGGTTCCTGCATTCGCATTGCCCGAATTAACGACCAGATAGCGAGGCGTCGCTGTCGCCAAAAACTCACGACAAAGCAATACCGGGGCAGCACAAAAGCGGTTCTGTGTGAACACACCAGCCACCGTACTCCCCTCAGCAATTTCCAGCACTAGCAGGTCGTCCCGATTCTGATAGCGAATCCCCGCAGCAGCCGTTGATAGACGAATACCGTCAATGGGCAATATATTACTTGCTGGTGTGTAATTGACTGGCATTTCAACCTCCCTGTTCGATACTTAGTTCAGTTTTCCGTGGCATTGCTTAAATTTCTTACCAGAGCCACAAGGGCACGGATCGTTACGGCCCACTTTTTCACCAATCCGCTGATAGGTACGAGTGACTTCACCACCCTGTGAACCCGCCATCGCCTCCTCACCAAAGGCACTGGAGGCTTCGGCGTGTGAATATTCCATTGGCGTCGCTTCAGGCTCAGGCGGTACCAGGTCTTCTGGATTATCCTGCGTAATCTGGATTTTCATCATAAAGCCAATGACGCGAAGTTTGATACGATCCAACAAATCTTCAAACATCTCAAACGCTTCGCGCTTGTACTCCTGCTTTGGATTCTTTTGAGCATAGCCACGCAAACCAACACTTTGGCGCAGATAATCCATTGATGCCAAATGCTCTTTCCATTCTTCATCCAATACATGCAGCATCACATCACGCTCCAGCTTACGCATGTTCTCGCTACCAATCAGGTTTTCTTTATCCTTCAGCTTCTTCTCAACCGCTTCCTGAATACGGGCATGCAACGACTCCTCGTGTAACGAGTCATCCTTATCCAGCCAATTCTGTATCTCCAGTTCAATATCAAACTCATCTTTAAGATAAGCTGTCAGACCTTTGATATCCCACTGCTCATCCAGGCTGGCAGGCGGAATAAAACGAGCGATTGAGCTTTCAATAACATCATAGCGAATGGAATCAATAGCTTCCCGTACATCCTCACCTTCCAGCAATTCAGTACGTTGCTGGTAAATCACCTTACGCTGATCATTTGCAACATCATCGTATTCAAGCAGGTTCTTACGGATATCAAAGTTATGACCTTCCACCTTACGCTGCGCATTCTCAATAGACTTAGAAACGATCTTGGCCTCTATGGCCTGCCCCTTTTCCATGCCCAATTTCTGCATAATGCCTTTCACACGCTCAGAGGCAAAAATACGCATCAAATTGTCTTCCAGAGACAGGAAGAAACGTGATGATCCCGGATCACCCTGACGACCCGCACGACCACGCAACTGATTGTCAACGCGGCGGGATTCATGGCGCTCAGTACCGATAATATGCAAACCACCGGCTTCCACAACCGCATCATGACGCTTTTGCCAAGCTTCTTTTGCCAAAGCGATAGCCGCTTCATCATCGCCCAATTTTTTTAGCTCAGCGTCTAAAGAGCCACCCAGAACAATATCAGTACCACGACCAGCCATATTGGTAGCGATAGTGACCGCCCCCGGCCGTCCCGCATTTTCGATGATATGTGCCTCACGCTCGTGTTGCTTTGCATTCAACACTTCATGGTTGATTTTTGCCTTGGTCAACAAACCAGACAATAATTCCGAGCTATCAATTGAGGCAGTACCCACTAACACCGGCTGCTGACGTTCACGTGCCATGCGAATGTCATCCACAATGGCATTGTATTTTTCTTCATGCGACATGTAGACAAGGTCATTCTCATCCCGACGTGCCATTGGCCTATTCGTCGGAATAACAATCACCTCAAGATTGTAGATAGACTGCAGCTCAAATGCTTCTGTATCCGCCGTCCCCGTCATACCGGACAGCTTCTCATATAAGCGGAAATAATTCTGGAAAGTGATTGATGCCATCGTCTGGTTTTCAGGCTTGATCTCAACACCTTCTTTCGCCTCAATCGCCTGATGTAAACCTTCAGACCAGCGACGACCCGGCATGGTACGGCCCGTGAACTCGTCCACAATGACAATCTCACCATTAGAAATGATGTAATCAACATTTAACTGGAACAAAGTGTGTGCACGCAACGCTGCATTTAAATGATGGAGTACAGAGATACTGGCACTATCGAACAGCCCCTGGCCTTCCTCCAGAATACCCGCCTCACGCAGTAATTCTTCAGCACGCTCATTACCTGAGTCAGTAAGGAACACCTGCTTGGACTTTTCATCCACCGAAAAGTCACCCGGCCCTTCTTCATCATCTTTCGCCTGAGGCACCAGACTCGGAACGATTTTATCAATCGTGCTGTATGGCGTTGCAGACTCGCTGGATGGGCCTGAGATAATCAGCGGGGTACGCGCCTCATCAATCAGGATTGAGTCCACTTCATCAATGACAGCATAACTAAGTTTACGTTGAACCTGCTCCTCTTTACTAAACGCCATATTATCGCGCAGGTAATCAAAGCCGAACTCATTATTTGTTCCATAGGTAATGTCCGCAGCATAGGCCGCCTGACGCTCTGCCTGACCTAGGCCACTGACAATCACGCCGGTGGTTAAGCCCAAAAAACCATACAGCTTAGACATCCATTCCGCATCGCGGCTTGCCAGGTAGTCATTCACCGTAATGACGTGTACCCCCTTTCCCGGCAGCGCGTTAAGATATGCAGTCAATGTTGCGACCAGCGTTTTACCTTCACCGGTACGCATCTCAGCAATCCGTCCGTCATTCAGTACCATACCACCAATCAACTGAACGTCGTAATGACGCATCCCCATGACGCGCTTACCCGCTTCACGAACTGTTGCAAAGGCTTCAGGAATCAACGCATCCAGCTTTTCCCCCTGCTCCAGGCGCTGCCGAAATTCGGCTGTTTTTGCCTGCAAAGCCTCATCACTGAGCTGGCTGTACTGATCCTCTAGCGCATTTACTTTCTGAACTACTTTGGAATAACCTTTTATAACTCGGTCATTGCGACTACCGAAGAGCTTTCTGGCTACTGATCCAATCATGATATTTATATTCTCCCCGGTCTTCCCCGGTATTATTTGTTCCCGTAATCGTCACGGATAAAAAGCACCCAGCACCCCTGCAATCAGCGCTTTTCGTGAATAAATCCATTTGGGAATATATTGTGCTTTCAGCCAAAGATTACAAGGCCACCACAGCAAATTTGACAAACTCGCTGCCTCAACCAGCACACGCACCCAACCCCGCCGATTATAGTATAATCTGGCCGATAAATTCACGCTTAACACCAGCCTCCTTATGGAGATTGCCGATCATGTGCCCTTGAACTTAAAAGAACAATCTACTACCATCAAGCCGTTTACTGATAGGGAGAGATCCTCATGTTTAGTTTTGATTTCGGCTTACCGATGTTTATCGTGGCTTTGCTGGTCGTCTTCGCGTGGTTGTGCTTTTTTTCCGTGGTGTTCTTCGGCTAAATAACCACTTGCAGCAGGAATACAAAAGGCCACAGCAAGTGTGGCCTCGTTTTGTTGTGTCCCAAACGATTTACGCTGCGACACCCACCTTCAGCTTTTCAATGGCAACACCTTCCAACTGGCGAATCCGCTCAGCTGATACGCCGTACTTCTCCGCCAAGTCCTGTAATGTCGCCTTCTTATCAGCCAACCAACGGCTCACCAGAATATCCTTACTCCGATCATCCAATTCAGCCAAGGCATTGTTAAAGCGGGACTGAGTATGATCTTGCCAATCTTGGTCTTCCAGCATATCTGCTGGATCCTGGCTTTCAGCAGGTAACAAGTACTGGCTTGGGGAGTAATCCCTCTCTCCATCATCCTGGCTAGGTGATTGGTCAAACGAGATATCCTGACCGCTCATGCGCTTTTCCATTTCCAGCACATCTTTGCTACTTACACCAAGATCGCTGGCAATGTCTTTAACCTCAGCAGCATTCAACCAACCAAGACGCTTTTTGCTACTACGCAAGTTAAAAAACAGCTTGCGCTGCGCCTTTGTTGTAGCAACCTTAACAAGCTTCCAGTTGCGCAAAATGTACTCATGTATTTCCGCACGAATCCAGTGAACAGCAAATGACACCAGACGCACATTCACACTCGGATCAAAACGCTTCACCGCTTTTACCAAGCCAATGTTTCCTTCCTGCACCAAATCTGCCAGCGGCAGACCATACCCGCCGTAACCGTGAGCTACCTTCACAACAAAACGCAGATTATGCATAACCAATGCACGAGCGGCATCCAGATCATTCTGCTCTACCAAGCGTACCGCATATTCTTTTTCTTCTTCGACACTTAAAACAGGTATTTCATGAATCGACTGGATGTAGCTATCCAAATTACCTGAGGACACAGATAGCGCAGTGTTCTTTAACACCAGTGACTGAGTCATACATTACCTCCAAATTTCGTGCTAATTAGCACTCGCGCATTAAGAGTGCTAATTCTCAAATTAGTTCACTATAATGTCAAGTTATTGACAATATTCACCGCTAACCGGCTAATCAATTCGTCAAGGATGCAAATACATACTCCGCTGCCCTCACCGTATCATCAATATCCTGATCCGTGTGTGCTGAAGAGACAAATCCCGCCTCGTAAGCCGATGGTGCAAAATTGACACCTTGTGCCAGCATGCCATGGAAGAAGCGGTTAAATCTGTCTACATCACAGGCCGTTACCTGCTGATAGTTTGTGACAGCCTCTGCTTCTGTAAAGAAGAAACCAAACATAGCGCCCACCCGATTTGCCACCATCGGAACACCAAATTTTGCGGCAGCTCCTGTCACACCATCAACCATACGCTCTGTTTTTTCATTCAGGTCTTCATAGAAACGATCACGACTGATAATCTCCAGTGTCTTTAAACCCGCTGCCATTGCGATTGGATTACCGGACAGTGTACCGGCCTGATAAACAGGCCCTGTTGGTGCTAACTTTTGCATAACATCTGAACGACCGCCAAAAGCACCCACTGGCATACCGCCACCGATAATCTTACCCAGTGTCGTCAAGTCCGGCTTTACCCGGTAGTAAGCTTGGGCACCACCGTAAGCAACACGAAACCCGGTCATTACTTCATCGAAAATCAGCAGTGCCCCGGACTCATCACACACCTCACGTAGGCATTCCAGGAAACCCGGCACCGGCGGCACACAATTCATATTACCGGACACCGGCTCTACGATAATGCAGGCGATACTGTCGCCTTGTGCTTTGAACAACTCCCTGACTTGCTCTGGATTGTTATAGTCCAGTGTCAATGTATGCTTTGCTAGGTCGGCGGGTACGCCCGGAGAATTAGGCTCACCAAAAGTCAACGCGCCAGAGCCTGCTTTGACCAGTAAAGAATCCCCATGACCATGGTACCCACCCTCAAATTTGACGATATTGTCACGCCCCGTGAACCCACGCGCCAAACGAATGGCAGACATCGTAGCTTCCGTCCCCGAGTTCACCATACGAACCATTTCAATGGATGGCATGATCTGGCGAATACGCTCGACCATATCCACTTCAATACTGGTTGGGGCACCATAACTCAGACCAAGCTCCACCGCCTCTTTGACTGCTGCAATGATTTCAGGGTTAGCATGACCCGCGATCATCGGCCCCCATGAGCCAACGTAGTCAATATAACGTTTCTGATCCGCATCGTATAAATAAGCCGCTTCTGCATACTTAATAAACAGCGGCGTACCACCCACCCCGTTAAATGCACGGACAGGCGAATTCACCCCACCAGGCATTACTTTCTGTGCGCGCGCAAATAGCTGTTCTGATTGATTCATCTGATTCCCTAAATATTTCTTGTTACTCAATCACTTTTTCCGGATGGACTACTGAAATTATCATTCATTTTTTGCACAAACCGATCCACATCATTTCTAATAGCAGACAGCTTGCCACTCGCTCGCGAACCCCAGCCAACCGGATTGCTCCTGAAAACACTCGTCCAAACCCTGGTACCCTTAGTGAAGGCATTCGATAAATCACCGTAAGCATTATCAGCACTTAATGATCTGGCGACTCGCTTGGCCAGCCAGCTACGCAGTGAGAAGTGAATAACTAACAACAGGGCCACAAATCCGGCCAATAAAGCCAAACTCATCCAATCAGTCAGTAATGCCAATGGGTTTGCGAACCATTGCTGCAGCCAGCCCATGCTCCATGCCAATGCGACAAAACCCGCTGTCACCAAGCCCATTACCAACGCATCAGAAAATAATACTCGCTTACGCCAACGCGCTCTGGCCTGCTTAATTTGCGGTACAGCCTGCTGCTCAATTTGGTTAGACAAGGATTCCAAGTTGCCAATGATACGATAAACGCGCTCAACGTTAATCGCTTCCATGCGCTGTGTAATGGCTGTGTAATCTGCCTCACGCTTGGCGAGATAACGACTCCACACCGCCTCATCTTCCACAGGCACGGCAACATCCGTATTAAAAATCACATAGAATCGTCCGGTATTTAAGCCGCACTGCACCAAAGCCTTCTGCCAAGATGCCACGATAGACTCAAGATTATCTTCCTTCGCCGATGTGTCAATTTGATTTAGAATAAATAAGAATTTACTGCTGTCACTACGACGCTGCGCACCCTTGACTAAGTGCTCCAACGTATCCTGCATCGCTCCTGGTTCTGGGTGACGTGCATCAAAAAACACCAATACCAAGTCCGATAAGTCGATGATGTGATCAGTGAGTTTCAGAGTTGATTTACGTTGTTCATCCGCATCAAACCCAGGAGAGTCAATCAGAATTTTTCCACGCAAAGACTCACTCGGCACCACCTTCATTTGCAGATAGTTATCAATTTTTGAACCTTCACCTTCCGTGACCAGCTCAATTTCTTCACTAATCTGATAAAACGGAAAGCGAGGGTCGCCATCCAGAGCAATGCCGGGAAGCGTTCTACTCACGTCATCAGTACTGTATGAAATGACGGTAAAGTGATCATCTACGGCCTGATTACCCGTATCTTGTAACTTCGCTCCCAAATAGGAATTGATGAAACTGGACTTACCCGCTGAAAATGTGCCAAGAATGGAAATCAGAGGCCACCACGCAATTTGTGTCGCGTATGACTCACCGGGTTTTAACAAACCCATTTTGTGTGCAATTGCATCCAATTTTTTGTAACGATCAACTACAGCAACCAGTACAGGGTTTTCTTTTTGCAGATGAGCTTGCAGACTTTTAAGACGTTGCTGCATTCGCTGAGCAGGTGTCATGGAGAGGCCTTTTGAGATTGATTACATGAAATAAAATACAGATTCAGACGTGAACGCACAATTGTTATTCAACTTTCTCGCCACTACGGCGCGGAGGAGAAGTATACGACAATCAATTGATATCAGTAAGCAAGGTGGATGTATCGTAATACAAAAAAGAGATCACCAAAAACAAAAAGGCCGGAACCTGAGAACCAGGCCCGACCTTACGTAATAAGTTAAATTATTACTTGTCCAACAGTACGCGAATTTTAGCCGCCCGTTCAGGGAAAAACAGCCCGATAAAACCAACCATATTGGCTACCCGTTCGCCATTACCCTGTTCAATCATTGGTTCAGCAATTTCAGCATACAGCTCAGCCGCTTTCCGTGGAAAACCCTGTCGCCAGAAAACATTGCCCAGCTCACCCTTATGCTCAATTACACTTGGCTCACGCTCAATCAGCACTTGATAAAACTCCACAGCCTCGTCAAGACCATTATTCCAAAAAGCCTCACGCGCCATCATCAGCAAATCTTCATTCGACTTTTCAGCCAAACCTTTGACAACTGCTGCTTCTGCACTCTCCACCACCTCAGCGACAGCTTGAACCGCAGTACCGGCCACAACTTCTGTTTTGCCAGCCGTTGATTCAGCCGCCTCTGTTGACACCACTTCAACACTGGCCTCAGAGGCAGTGTCAGTAACATCGCTTGTATCTGAAACGACTTCTTTCGCTGCTTCTTCTGTTGCAGCCTCAGCACTATCCACAACAGCCACCGCTGCTGCAGTAGCAACAGACGCTCCTGTTGCAACCGCAGCACTCGCTTCAGCCTTAGTCGACTCCACGTCCTGCTTTACTTCAGCGACAGCCTCAGTATTTGACGAAGCTTCTTTTGTAGCATTCGCCTCAACAACCTGCTCAACCTTTGCATGGGAATCGGCTACAGCAGAACCGTGATCTGCATTTTTTCCACCAAAAATCCACGACAACAATACAGCAAGTAGCCCTAATCCCCACGCAACCTGTACAATTCGGTTGCCGACTAGCCAACGCATCATTTCCATCCAATCTCTCCCTATCTTATTGCCCGATTACTCGCCTTTTTTAACTTCAAGCTCACCAGCTGGTGCTTTATCACCAACACTCACCCCCACTGAGCCAGACATATCCATCATTGGCATTGTCGGCATATATGGCTGGCCGCCGTGGTAAAAGCTTCCCCTATTAATCCCGTATGAGTAGGCAGGAACTGGCACAATAATTACTCGTTGTACCCGCGTCACTTTACCATCGCTGCTTTGTGGCTGTGCATTTTGCTGTACCAGCATCTGATTAAAATAATCCATCATCATACGCTGTTGTTGCATCATTGCCTGACGGTACTGCATCTCCATCTGACGCATCTTTTGCTCATACACGGCAATTGCCGCCTGAGTATTTGCCGGAGCAACGACTTGCGCCGCAGTGACAGAGACCTTGTCTGACTTAGGCTCAACATCGGTGACAACCTCTGGCTCAGCAACAGCCTCCTGCTGAGCGACTTCTTCCTTAACGACCTCAATAGCCTCAACCGCGACTTCCTCAGTTTTAGCTTCCTGAGTAGCAACCTCTTGCTTAACATCCTCTGCTACTGTGGCAACCTCTTCCTTAACGACCTCGACAGCTTCAACCGCAGCTTCCTCAGTTTTAGCTTCCTGAGCAGCCGCTTCTTGTTTAGCGTCTTCTGCTACTGTGGCGACTTCTTCCTTAACGACCTCGACAACCTCAACCGCAACTCCCTCAGTTTTAGCTTCCTGAGCAGCAGCCTCTTGCTTAGCATCTTCTGCTACTGGGGCAACCTCTTCCTTAACGACCTCAACAGCTTCAACCGCAACTTCCTCAGCCTTAGGCTCCTGGGTAGAAACCTCAGCGACGACTTCTGACTCAGTAGCCTTTTCCTCGGCAGTTTCCACTGATTCAACCACAGCCTCAGAAGTTGTCGTTTCTTCATCGACAACCTCAACAGCCGTCATTGCAATTTCCGCAGTATCCGTTTCCTGTGTAGCAGATTCAGCAGCCAGTGCCTCTCCCTCTGTTTCTTCCACAGCAGCAACCGCTACCTCAACCTCTGACTCCTCAGCGGCCGTTACTTCGTCACTCTCCTGATGGAATGGGCCCGGAGGAGGCGGTGGCAAATCACCCGATACTTCCGTAGCAACTTCAGTCACTTCCGCAGTTGCTACTTCCTCAGCCTTTGCCTCTTTGCTTGCAACCTCCACCACTTCTTGGGCTTCATCGCTTGTATCAGCGACAGCCTGAACGGTCGTCTCGGCAACTTCCGCTGCCACAACCTCCGAAGCCGCCAGTGCAACAGCCCCATCTACTTTCTCTGTTACGGCATCCTGAGGCTTACTATCTGCGGCAACATTAGAGTCGCCATCAGCCGCTGCGCCCTTCGCATCCACAACATCCTTCTGGGAAGACACCTCAGCGGCCACCTTCTCGACCGTTTTATCCACAGTTTCAGAAACCGACGTCTGCACGGCCTCAACCGCATCACCGGTCGTTGCTTTTACCGTTTCAACGACATCAGCTGCCTCTGTCTTAACATCTGTCACAACCTGTGAAGCTGTTTCCGCTGCCGTTGAAGCAGCCTCCTTTACTTTATCAGCTCCTGTTTTAACACTGGACTGAGCCACACCCTGTACTTCATTGTCAGGGTTAGTAACCAAGATCGCCCCGGAAGCCAGAGCAGTTGCAGCAGTTACCGCCAAGACACCTTTATGCATCGATTTCATAACGTTTCCTTCATGCTAACATTCTAATTTTAGTACCCACCGCGAGCAGCACACGGCAGCGAACTTTTATATTCTTCTGATGAGAACCTTTTTTCAGATAAACCAGCGAGCAACTCGCTACGCACACAAAAAAGCAGGTAAGCACTGCTCCCACTTAGCAAATTAAAAGTTCTAGGGACTCAGCTGCTGAAATACCGCCACCCGGTTCATCTCTCCGTTTATCCTCAGGTCATTATAGACAAAACTCCGCTACTTTGTCGCCTTCCATTCCAGCAGTTTTCCACTAGAAACAACAAAAACCATATAAATCAACATGGTAGCGATAAATCCATCTTTTCACCAAGCTATAACACACTGATTTCACGAATAATTTTTTCACCCCAAGAACAACAATTTTCCATTCAGCCAATATTTATAATGATCACTATTTACCCACACCCAACAACCCCAACTACATCCCTGCCTCAGTAGTAAATCGGAAATATTCGACGAATATCACCCCAATGCTCATGCGTCAGCTTGAACTCAATCCCCATCGGCAGCTCCTGTTTCGACCATTCGCCCTCATTCCTGCCGTTTGCTGAGAAAAATGAGAATTTAACAGAACGCACATCTGTTAGCAGATTCATCGTCAAAGGATCCACATCATTATGGTCAACCAGATTCCAACTCAAGCGCTGCAATGTATCCCCGTCAAGTACATAACGAACCCGTTGGAGACTGCTTCGGGTCAAATCTGTCGGGTTTGAATTTCCCGCACGAGTAAACTCCAGAAGTCCTGTATCCGATGACTCACCTGATTTCACCGCGGGTAGCAACTCTGAGTAGCCTGTATTTCTTGGACGTAAGCTAAGTTGACGCAAATCTTTTTCAATAAAAACCAATGTGCGCTGTAGCTTCTTAAGCGCCACCTCATGTTCAAGCGATACCCGGTCATTTTTTATAATGGATGCTAACCCTGAATATGCCACCACTGTCATTAGTGAAAAAACCGCCACCGCGACCAATAACTCGACCAGCGTAAACCCTGCGTGTTGCTTCGATGTACTCATAACTTCGCCACAAATCCGGTGACGGACGCCGTCAGATCATCATCCTCAGCACCTTCCAGACGCACATCAATGGTGACACGGAGTACATTATCATCTGGTGTTTTCTCGGCACGTTGCTCCCAAATCCACGTCCGGTGCATCATGTCTTCTTTGCCACTTTCAGAACGTACCGGCCACTGCCTGCGGAGCTTTAAGACAGACAGTTGGTTCAAACCGACCCATTGAGCTGCCGTTCGATCAGCTAATACACCACCATTTCGAGCGGCATCCAACATCACTTTAGAAACGGTTCCCAAGGCAGTCGCCACAATTAACAAGGCGATCAACACTTCAAAAAGCGTAAACCCAGACTGAGGCTGCACTATGACAGGAGGGTTACTTTGCTTCACGAAACTCATTCCGTTTTACTTCACCTAACGGATCATACTCTAGTGTGGTGTAATTATTTTCAGATAATGCAAGTCGATAGGTAAACGGCGTCACCTCACCACTTGAAAAGAAAAGGATTTTCGGCGTGGGCGGCTCATCATCCAATGGTTCTTCCACAACCACTTCAACCCCTTCAATGAGAAGCTTCTGCTGAAGGAATTGAGGTATTTTTTGCGGCTGGAGCGGCTCATCCTGTATTGGCTCCCAGCCGGATTGGGTTCGCTGTAAAAAACGATATTCTCTGTCCTCTACCGCAAACCCCAAGTCCTGTGACTGGAGTACTGCATGTGCTTGTGCATACGCAACCCGAGCCTCAAAGCGATCAAGCTCCTCGTAAAGTAACTCCTGTTTATCACCCGGCAAAAAAGGCAGCACGATAGACATCAGGATGCCCATAATCGCGATCGCCACAATAACCTCAAACAGCGTAAAGCCACGCTGCCTTGGCATTATCGGCTCACGCAATAACACGGGCACTTCTCTGGTACTTATTTTAACTGCCAACTCCCAATATCATCGTCACTTTTACGACCGTCCGGACCATAAGAAATGATATCAATATCATCATGAGTACCAGGGTTTAGGTATTGGTAGGGATTCCCCCACGGATCCACCGGCACTTTCTCCAACTGTTGCCGCCAGCGGTTACTTGGCTCCGGCGAGCCTGTCGGCTTACTAACCAGCGCCTGCAAACCCTGCTCAGTGCTTGGCAGATTAAAGTTATCCAGCTTGTAGAAACCCAGCGCTTCCTTAATGCGCTTAATTTCTGTTCTTGCCACATCCTCTTGCACGCCAGAGAACTTGTCGATAATGTTGGGCGCTACAATCGCACCAATAATGGCGATAATGGTCACCACCACGATAATTTCCAACAGCGTGAAGCCCTTCTGCAAGGAGGGTCTGCGCATACTTTTTGTTCGCATATACTTGAAACCTGTTATTGTCTAGAATCCCTGTGGGTTAGCATTCTGCCACAGTCGTTTGACTTTACCAATGCCATGAACATCAAACTCATTATTGCTGCTTTATTGATCTCACTGCTTAGTTTTGCCATGCAGTGGTGGCAACCTGACCTGCTTTATGTCAGAGGAGCCGTTAATCAAGGCGAATGGTGGAGAATTCTCAGTGGACAACTGGTTCACACCAACTGGCCACACTTCGAGCTGAACATCAGCAGCCTGCTTATATTCGCCCTGCTATTCTATAACAGCGTCAATATCAGAACCTTTACGATAAGTTTATTTTTATTGGCACTTGGCGTAGGACTTAGCATCCATTATTTGGAGCCACGAATCCATTGGTATGCCGGACTTTCCGGTGCAATCTACGGCCTGTATCTGGTCGGTGCTTACTCGTCCTACCAGAGAAACGATGTATTTATCGCAATAAGCGTTGCCGCTTTAGTCATAGGTAAAGCAACGTTTGAGCACTTTTACGGTCAGATCCACAGTAATGCTGAGCTTATTAACGCACGTGTCGTCACGGAGGCCCATCTCTACGGCATCGTAGGTGCAATCGTGCTGTGTGGGACTGATAAGCTCTACCGCCTTATCAATCCCAAACTCAAAGTGGAAGAGTGATTGGACTAGCCTTTGGCCTCTCTTGCCACTGCACGATAACCAATGTCATCCCTGTAATACACGCCATCCCAACTGATCTGCTGCGTGAGTGCATAAGCCTTCGCCTGTGCTTCCGTAACCGAGTCGCCCAGGCCAACAGCACACAACACGCGTCCACCGGCAGTTACTACGTCGTCACCCTGCTGCTTGGTTCCAGCATGAAATACTTTTGCGTCCTCAGACCCCGCATCGGGTAAGCCACTAATCACTTTGCCCTTTGCATAATCCATCGGATAGCCACCTGCGGCCATCACTACACCTAATGCCGCTCTTGAGTCCCACTCATTTTCTGCTTTATCCAGCGTTCCATTAATCGCATGTTCCAGCAATTCCACCAAGTCAGACTTTAGTCGCATCATAATCGGCTGTGTTTCAGGATCACCGAAGCGCACATTAAACTCCAGCACCTTGACCTCACCTTCTGGCGATATCATCACTCCAGCATACAAGAACCCAGTGAAGGCGTGCCCTTCTTCCGCCATTCCCTTAATAGTTGGTTCAATCACCTGCTGCATAATGCGGTCGTGGATTTCAGCGGTAACCACCGGCGCAGGAGAATAAGCACCCATTCCACCAGTATTTGGGCCTTTGTCGCCATTATCTCTGGCTTTGTGATCTTGTGAACTGGCCATCGGCAGGCTAGATTCGCCGTCTGAAACCACGATAAAGCTCGCTTCTTCCCCCCGTAAAAACTCCTCAATAACCACACGATGCCCTGCATCACCAAAAGCATTACCAGCCAACATATCCTTGACTGCATCAATCGCTTCCTGCTCAGTTTGGGCAATAATGACCCCCTTACCGGCAGCCAGTCCATCCGCTTTCACCACGATAGGCGCACCAACAGATTGAATGTAATCAACCGCCGCATCAATTTCGGTGAAATTGCCATAAGCAGCTGTTGGAATGCGGTGACGTGACAGGAAATCCTTGGTGAATGACTTAGAGCCTTCGAGCTGTGCCGCTGCTTGAGTCGGGCCAAAGCAACGCAAACCGGCTGCAGTAAAGCGATCAACCACACCCGCAACCAAAGGCGCTTCAGGCCCGATCACCGTCAGCCCAATGTCATTCTCCCTAGCGAATGCCAGCAAACCATTCAGATCATCTGCCGCAATTGCAACATTCTCTATCGAGGGTTCAAGCGCTGTTCCGGCATTGCCTGGCGCAACAAATACTTGTGACACTTTGGGGGACTGTGCAACCTTCCATGCAAGCGCGTGCTCACGCCCACCACTTCCTACGAGTAATACCTTCATGCCTTTATTAAATCCGCTAGAAATCAACACCGCACACTATAACGCAAATCAGAATAATGAGTAACTTTTGCTTTGGCAAACGTGCAGCATTTTATCACTAAAGCTTCTTCAATCTGGCTCTGCCAGTAATGGCAACATTAATTTTCCTAGTCGCAGACTGACCCTTAGGACCAATATCGAAACTCGTATTCGATGCTCGCCCAGAAAACTGGTAGGTGAAGGCTTTCTTATTCGCTGTAGACTTAATAAACACACCTTTCAGACCTTGTTCCACCCTCAGAATTTTATCAGGATCATTGGTACCGTCACCATCGAGGTCACAGGTTGTCGCTGCCGTCGTGACCTTTTTATCGCCACCGCAATCGGTAAAAATAATCCAGCCACGAGCATAATCTTTAAGCGTATTTGAGCATGTAGCACCATCACTACTGGTACAAATGCTGACGGACATACTGCGCTTTACCGCCTCACTCCGTGCCAACATCAATGCAGATAAGAAATCATTGGACGCTGTAGAGACTCGGTTATCCTGAATCATCTTGCTAAAGCTTGGAATCGCGATACTTGCAAGAATTGCCGCAATACTGATAGTGACGAGCGCCTCGATTAGGGTAAAACCAGAGGCTCTGTTAAATATTGTTTTCATTATAAGTTATCCATTATGAGCCACGAATATCATACCCGAAGCAAAGACAACTCAGGAGCCATAAAAGATAAACGGCAAACCGCAAAAACGGCCAAGCTTCTCAAATTTACTGTCGCCAAAACATGGGCGTGAACACCACTAGCAAGGTGAATAACTCTAGGCGTCCCAATAACATGGCTACAGTAAGCACCCACTTGGCAAAGTCGTTAATTGAGGCATAGTTACTGGCGACCTCCCCCAGCCCCGGTCCCAAATTATTTAGCGTTGCCGCCACCGCTGAAAATGCAGTCACTTGATCCATTCCCGTTGCCATCAATAACAACATGAATAAAACAAACAGGCCAATATAAACCGAGAAAAAACCCCACACTGCCTGTATAACACTATCAGGAACGGGCTTCCGATTAAGCTTCACGGACAAACGGGCACTGGGATGAACCAGGCGTTGAATCTCCCGACTGCCTTGCTTGAGCAATAACAGCACACGGATCACCTTCATGCCTCCTGCGGTCGATCCGGCACAACCACCCATAAAGCTGGAAAATATCAGTAACACTGGCAGAAAAGACGTCCAGTAGACGTATTCTGAGGTGGTGAATCCAGTCGTGGTAATCATGGAAACAACCTGAAATAAGGACTTGTAAATGGTCTCACTCAAAGTGCCAAACTGATTCCCCATGTATAAATACACAAAGCAAATCAGACTGACCAGCAGCACCATATAAAGGTAGAAGCGTAATTCTGAGTCCTGAAAATACAGCCTGGGGTCGCGCTTGCGCCATACTAAAAAGTGCAGACTAAAGTTGGCACTCGACAACAACATGAAAATGATAGCGACAGTATCAATAGCATTACTCTGGAAATACCCCATGCTGTCATCATGCGTTGAGAAGCCACCGATGGCGACTGTCGAGAAGCTGTGCCCAACAGCATCAAACCACGACATGCCCGCTAGTTTGTAAGCAATGGCGCAAGCTAATGTGAAGCCAAAATAAATCAGCCATAAAAGCTTAGCCGTTTCTTTAATTCTTGGAGTGAGCTTTGAATCCTTAACCGGGCCGGGAGTTTCGGCACGGAATAACTGACTACCACCAACACCCAATATCGGCAAAATAGCAACTGCCAATACAATAATCCCCATCCCCCCCAACCACTGCAACTGTTGTCGGTAAAATAAAATGGAGTATGGCAGATCATCAAGCTTGGTAATAACGGTTGCGCCAGTTGTAGTCAGGGCGGAAATGGACTCAAAGACTGCATCAGTTACCGATATTTGTAATTGACTGGACAGTGCTAACGGTAACGCCCCTGAAACGCCAAGCACTCCCCAGAATAAAATAACAACCAAAAAGCCATCTCTTAAACGCAGTTCATTTGTGTAATGCCTCGCCGGATACCAGAAAATTGCGCCGCCAATCAGCAATAGTAGAAAAGCTTCAATGAATGGCATGACATCCAGATCGTTAAAAATGAAACCGACAAAGACCGGAAAAAGCTGTGTAAAACTAAACAGCATCAACAGCAAGCCAAGGATTCTCTGGATAACAAAGTACTGCATAACCGCTAGATGTACCCCATCCCCACCTGAAACATTTTTTCAATCGCGGCGATATAGCGCTTATCAGACAGGAATAGAATGACACGATCATTCTCCTCAATGACAACCGAGTGAGTCGGCAGCAGTACTTCATTTTCTCTCACCACAGCACAGACCGTCGCACCTGGCGGCAGCCTCAGTTTTTTCAAACTCCGCCCCACAACCCGCGATGTTTTTTCATCGCCATGCACTACCACCTCCAGCACCTCAGCAGCCCCTCGACGCAAGGCATGTACAGACACAATATCACCACGCCGAACGTGCGCTAATAAGCCACCTAAAGTGATTTGCTGGGGTGAGATCGCCATATCAATAATGCCACTCTCCACCAGATCCACATAGCTTGGGCGATTCACTAGGGCCATGACTTTACGCGCACCCAATCGCTTTGCCAGCATTGCTGACAGAATATTGGCCTCATCGTCGTTGGTAACAGCACAGTAGATGTCCATATTGGCAATATCTTCTTCCCGAAGCAGATGCTCATCGGCCACATCACCTTCCAACACCAGTGTCTTATCCAGCTTCTCTGCCAAATCTCCCGCAACATCAGGGTTTTGTTCAATGATTTTGACTTGATAACGCTCTTTCTCAAGCAGGGCTGCCAGGTTACTTCCGACATTACCACCACCGGCAATCATAATTCTTTTGTAGGGTTTTTCGACAATACTCAGCTCACTCATCACCACACGAATGTGCTGAGCACTTGCAATCACAAAAATCTCATCATCAACTTCGATCACCGTATCACCATCCGGCAAGATGGCTTTACCCTTGCGGAAAATCGCAACGACCCGCACATCGACATCCGGCATATGATCCGAAAAATCACGAATCTGATGGTCAATAAGTTTTCCACCATACTGCGCCCGCAACGCAACCAATTGCACCTTACCACCGGCAAAATCAATAACCTGCAAGGAGCCAGGGTTGGCAATCAAGCGATAGACATGCTCGGTAATCAACCGCTCAGGGCTAATCAACACATCAATAGGTATCGCCCCTTTGGCGAATAGCTCAGGATGACCAAGATAGCTGGCAGAGCGTACACGGGCAATCTTGGTGGGTGTGTGAAATAACTGATAAGCCACCTGACAGGCAATCATGTTCACTTCATCACTGTTAGTCACTGCGATCATCATATCCGCATTCATGACATTGGCATTTTCCAACACGTCAGGGTGTGCCGCATTTCCCTGATAAGTGTCAATATCCAATTTCTCACGCAAATACCGCAGACGCTCAGCGTGGTTATCAATCACCACCACATCATTGTCTTCAGTGGCCAAACTATCGGCTAAAGAACCCCCAACCTGACCTGCACCAATAATGACAATGTTCATTATTTGTTAAATTGCTTCGGGTCAATGTTCAATGAGCGCATCTTCCGATACAAGTGTGTTCGTTCCATTTGCACACGCTCGGCAAGCTGGCTTACATTACCGCCACATTGTTCCAACTGATAGCTTAAGTAGTCATGTTCGAATTGCTCACGCGCCTGACGAAGCGGGAGTTCAAACAAGCTAACCGGCAGTTTTTCTATTCCCTGACTAAAAATCGGAATGCTGCGACCCAACACTTCTTCCACTTCTTCCTGAGTAATTTCGGTATCAGTTCCCAGAATCAATAAGCGTTGCACCAGATTCCGCAGCTCCCGAATATTGCCTAGCCAGTGGTAGTTTCGCAGGTGGTTCTGAGCGGCAACCGAGAAGTGACGATACGGCAATCCATCCAGCGCAATCAGGCGATCCACATAGAAATTAAGTAGCTCTGGCACATCTTCAGGGTGTTCACGCAGGGGCGGGATCACCAAAGGAACCACATTGATTCTGAAATATAATTCCTCAGAAAACTGGCCAGCATCGACATCATCACGCAAATCATGTTGTGCTGAAACCACCACAGACACCTGAAAATCAATTCTTGTGGTGCCACCAACGCGGGTGTATTGCTTATCCCTGAGCACCATCAACAAGGCTTGCTGGGCGGCATTATCCAACGAGGCAATATCACACAGATACAATGTCCCGCCCTGAACCTCATCGAACACACCAGGCGTAATGTTTCCGTTTTTCTCTTTACCAAATAACTCTTCCAGAAAGTTCTCTGCCGGATGGGCAGAAGCGACCACCTTCACAAAGGGACCATTCGCCCGATCACTTCTCCCATGAATGTAGCGCGCGAAGACCTCTTTACCCGCGCCGGACTCCCCATACAGGGTCACAACCACATCGGTGTACTGGGAAATACGCTCAGCTTGTGCTCTCAAGTCACGCATCGTCTGGCTCGAACCTATTGGCTCAGAAGGCGTCAATACCTGCCTTTTCAGTCCTTTATTTTCCTGCTCCAACTGGTTGGACTTCAGAGCATGTCCCACTGACAACAACAATTTTGCCATCGACAAAGGCTTTTCTATAAAGTCATAGGCACCGAGCCGGGTGGCTTCCACGGCGGTTTCAATGGTGCCGTGTCCAGACATCATAATCACTGGGCAATTCAGTACACCACTTTCATACCAACCCTTCAGTAGGGAAATCCCATCCTCACCTGGCATCCAGATATCCAGAAGAATCAGCTCTGGCCGATGTACTCTGACCTGCTCGCGGGCTTGCTCAGCGGTCTCAGCCACCACCACCTGATAGCCTTCATCCTCAAGAATTTCGCTCACCAGTTGGCGAATATCTGGCTCGTCATCGACCACCAGAACCCTGTGTTTCTCTGTTCCTTTAAACGACATACTGAACCTCAATCAACTTATTTTTTGTTAATTCCTGCTCACGCTGAAGCGGGAAATAGATACTGATGGCGGCACCAGATGTTTCATTATTTCGGGCGACTACTCTGGCAGAGTGCTCTTCCACAATTTTTTTAACAATCGACAAACCAAGACCGGAGCCTTTCTGCTTACGGCTGACATAAGGATCGAATAAATGAGGCAATATATCCGCCGGAATGCCCGAACCGGTATCCGCAACTGTCAGCTCCACCTCCAATTTACCTCGATGACTTTCACTTAATTTTGTCAGCAGCGTCACCTGACGTATATCGGATTGCTCCGAAAATGCTTCAAAAGCATTTTTCAACAAATTTACCACCAATTGCCGTATGCGACCTGAGTCCAGATATAACTCCGGCACCTCCGTCGTTTCAACCACAACAGTCACACCCTGATCATTAACCTTGTAAAGCTCGGCCACGTCACTAACCAAAGCGTTCAAGTCCACACGTTGCAACTGTAATGCCGGTGCGCGGGCATATTCACTAAATGCATCTACCATCCCCTTCAGATTATCCACCTGATTCATAATGGTACCACTCATGCGTTTCAGTAGCTCTGCTGACTGTTCACTAAGCTCAGGGTGCAAACGATACTGTAAGCGCTCTGCCGACAAACGAATGGGGGTCAATGGATTTTTAATTTCATGGGCCAAGCGACGCGCCACTTCACTCCATGCCGCCTCATGCTCTGCCTGAACCACGTCTGTAATATCCTCTAACACCAACACATGCCCAGCTGAGCCATCCAGTAATTGAGGCAGTTCAGTTCCCCGACATACCAACATTCGACGACCACTTTCCAACATTAAGCTGGCTTCACACTGCCATTCCTTTTCTTGCCGCTGCAAGTGTGAGGCGACCGATGCCAGCAATGGCTGTAATACCCCATATTGCTCACCCACACTGAACAAGCTTTGATTGATAAAATCAGACAGCGGTATTTGCAACACATCCTCTGCCGCACTATTAATACGCCGAATAACCGACTGATCATCAATCGTGACCACCCCCGAAGTCAGGTGATCCAAAACAACATTCAAATAATCGTGCTGCCGTTGTACTTGCCGCTGACTTTGCTCACTTTCGTAGCGCGCATCCGACAAGCGCGTGGTCATGGTATTAAATGACCGCGCCAACAGGCTGAAATCATCCTTGTCCGATACTGGCAATTTTTTCTGCAAATTACCGGATGCGACCGCTAATGTGCCTTCCAGCAACTTTCTCACCGGACTTGTTAATCGTCGTGAATAAAGGAAAGCAGCCCATACAGAGGAAAGTATAGACAAAACCATGATCAGGAACAGCGTTAAGCGAAAGCTTTGCTTAATTAAATCACGCTGATAATTGATATTTTGGTACTCATTACGCGCTTTTTGCACATTTCCGGACAAATAACGCTCATGGTCTGAAAACTGAAACAACGCAGTGAGCACTATTGTCCCGCTCGCCACATTCGGTCTGAGCGTAATGGCAACACGGGAGTACAGACTATCATCTCCGACATATTCCAACCGACTCATATATCCTCGGCTGGATAAACTCCGCATGATCTCATCCGCCGGAAAGTGCGGGATAAGCGTCCCCACTTCCTGATTATCCCCGCTATAAACCAGTATGCGGTTATTTTTACCCAGCAGCACCATTTCATAGGCACCTAGCTGTCTCATTCTGGATTCAATGGTGCTGGCATAGTCCAGTGGGTCAGTCACGGTTAACTCACGCGCCACCTTCTCAACATCGTACAAATGTTGTCGCATACGCACATTCAACGAGCTACGTGCAAGTTCCAAGGAATCATCCAACGCCCCCTCTATTTTCACATTAAACCAGTTATCAATGCGGTCACCCAAAAAGTTCATGGAAAAATAAGTCACCACCAACACTGGAATAACCGTCAAGATCGAAAACGCCATCATTAAGCGCAGAGTAAACCGCGAACCCGCCTGTTGGGTGCGTAATCGAGTAACAGCCTGGTATAAGTTGAATAGAATCAGGACACTCAGAATTAGCAAGATTGCCACATTCAGCGGCGCAAGCCAGCGAATCATCCCTTCAGAGGAGTCTGGATTTTGCGTGGACAGATTAAGAATGACTAGGGAAACAGCCAGCAATACCACTGTTAACGCAATCGGTAGTATCTGAAAAATGGTCGTTCTTAACGTAACGGCCACGAAATAACCCCACTTCTCATGCCGTAATCATCCCCAAAGAGTGACTGAATTTTCAGAGGTAAACGTAATGTTGACGGGGTGAGTTTGACCCCCATAAACAGGTAATGATTGCCATCCTGTGTATTTTCGGAAAGTCTGGGCAGTTTGTAATTCACCACCCGCCCCATGTAGTGCAATGCAGTTGAAAGAGAGCGATAATTCCAGTTTTCATTAGTGTCTGCACGGGTCAATAAATAATGCCTGCTCAATGCATGGTATTTCAGCCGGTAATTAATACTGCTTAGATAGTCTGTCTTATTCCACCACCAGCGCCGGTGCTCACCCAAGCCAATAAAAATTCTGGTTTTAAGTGTCACACCATTTAACAGCGCCTTTTCAAGATACTGCGTTAGCTGGAAATCAATTTGTGCGCTAACCAGATACACATTATTCACATCATCCACTTTATGCAGCGAATGACGCTTGAAAAAAATACCTTCGCCAGCCACCGCCAGTTGTGCAATAAGCACAAGCAGTATCAATGGTTTAACAACCAATCTGGCAATCACCATCTTCATATCACTTCTTTTCTATGACTGCGTAATAAAAACCGTCCATAGCATCCATTCCCGGCAATACTTGTCTTCCATATCGTTGCGCAAGCCCCCATTCTGCAATGATGGGGCTAATGATTGCATCCGGTGTGGAGGCCAAAAACTCAGCCACAATTGTTTCATTCTCTGCTGGCAGCATGGAGCATGTTGCGTAAACCAAACGTCCGCCCTCCTTCAACAATCCCCACATCGTGCTTAATATGGCGCGCTGTTGCGCCTGAAGCTGCTGAATATCATCCTCCCTGCGCAGTACTTTGATATCAGGATGGCGTCGGATAACACCTGTCGCCGAGCAAGGTGCATCCAGCAAAATTCGGTCAAATTTGGGTTCGGCCCACTCTGCCGGTTCATTGGCATCCGCCAGCACGATCCTAGCTTCCAGACCAAGCCGCTCCAAATTTTCACCAATACGCATCAACCGCGTTTCAGTATTATCAATGGCCACCATGTCCAAATCATGGGTTCGCTCCAGTATATGGCCTGTCTTACCACCTGGTGCGGCACAGGCATCCAAGACCCGCATTCCCGATTCACATTGCATCAACGGAGCTGCAAGTTGAGCTGCAGCATCCTGTACCGACACCACACCTTCGTTAAACCCCGGAAGCTCAAACACACTCGTTGGCTGGTCCAAAATCACCGCCGACTCAACCACCGGATGAGGCGTACTGTCAATGCCCTCAGCCTTAAGGCGCGCCTGATATTCCTCGCGTGTATTCTGCGACAAATTGACTCGCAGCGTCATGGGTGCGCGCTGATTACTTTGTGTCAGTACTGATTCCCAGTGCTCAGGCCACGCCTGCTTTACGGCATCAACTAACCACTCAGGGAAACAATAACGAGCGGTTTCAACATCATCTACTGTACGCAGTATCGACTCTTTTTGGCGTAAGAAAGTGCGCAACACACCATTCACAAACTTAACCGCCCATGCTTTCCTCAACCCTTTCACCGCTGCAACGGTTTCATTCACAGCGGCATATTCGGGTGTGTTTTGATACAGTATTTGGTACAAGCCAACCCGCAGTAAGCATTCAATATCCTTGTCCTTTGCTTTCAGCGGCTTCGTCAGCAATAAATCCAAAATCGCACTGAAGCGTTCATTCCAACGCAAGGTACCAAAACAAAGCTCTTTCACCAAAGGGGCAACGGCATCATCGTTATCAGACAATAACTGACTAAGTGATTTGCCATCATAAATCACACGTTGCAACAAAACTGCTGCGGTTGCGCGAGGATTACTCTGACTCATGAGGGTAAATGTTCTCCAGCCAAACTACGGCCATTTAAAAATTCGCTAACGGACAGGGCTTTGCCCCCCGGTAACTGCAAACGTGTGACAGCGATAACCCCATCACCGCAGGCAATTTGTATGCCGTTTTTATCTTCACCCAGCACCGTGCCCGGCGCCGCGCTGCTAGACTTTCCGGCAACTACTTCGGACATAAACAGACGCATTGCCTGCCCATCTTTTTTGGTGAATGCCACTGGCCAAGGGTTAAATGCACGAATCATGCGATCAATATGTGTTGCGGAGGAGTGCCAGTCAATTTCTGCTTCAGCTTTGCTCAGCTTCTCGGCATAGCAAGCCTCGGCCTCATCCTGCTCTTGTGGCTGTAACGTCCCCGCTTGCAACATGGCAAGCACCTCCAGCAACGCATGAGCACCATCGTTTGCCAACGCATCATGTACGGTCTGCCCCGTATCATTTTTAGATATAGGGTAATGCGTTTTCAACAGTATATCGCCCGTATCCAAGCCTGCAGCCATTTGCATAATCGTGACACCCGTTTCTGCATCACCGGACTGGATAGCTCGCTGAATAGGTGCAGCACCTCGCCAGCGTGGTAACAACGAGCCATGAATGTTCAAGCAGCCATACCGCGGTATATCCAATACGGCTTGTGGCAGAATCAAGCCATAAGCCGCAACAACCATGACATCCGCCTCATAGCTTTTCAGCTGCTCGACTACCTCTGCCGATTTGAAGTTGTCAGGCTGCTCTACTGTGATCCCTGTATCCACGGCAAGCTGTTTTACTGGACTTGGCTTCAGCTTTCGCCCACGTCCTGCTGGACGATCAGGCTGTGTGTACACCGCCACCACATCATGCGCAGTGTCGATCAATGACTGCAATGCAGGCACCGCAAAATCTGGTGTCCCTGCATAAACAACCCTCAAGCCACCACTCATAACGCGCCCTGCTTCGCCAGCTTTTCCAACTTCTTACGAACACGTTGCTGTTTCAGTGGCGATAGATAATCCACAAACAACTTACCCTGCAAGTGATCCATTTCATGCTGAATACACACCGCCAATAAGCCATCTGCGTCCATTTCGTACGGTTCACCGTCATAGCCCAATGCCCGAACGGTCACTTTGTCCGCCCGCTGCACTTCTGCATAATACTCAGGTACCGACAAACATCCCTCTTCTGAGATTTCTGTCCCCGACTTTGTCACAATCTCAGGATTCACCAAGAACAAAGGATCTTTCCGGTCTTCCGATACATCAATCACCACAACCTGCTGATGAAAATCCACCTGCGTCGCAGCCAAGCCAATGCCCGGCGCCTTATACATCGTCTCCAACATATCGTCCATCACGCGACGGATCTCATCATCAACCGTCTCTACAGGTTTAGCCTTAATGCGTAAACGTTTATCGGGATAGGTTAATATTTTCAAAAGTGCCATTTACATTACCGTAAGTCTGAAATTCATACACGCTTAATACCCCTAAGATACTATAGCCCGCATAAAATAACGAATAAGAATGAGAGGGCAAACCATGTCTTTCACCATCTCACAGCGGATGCTCGTGTCCGTTGCTATCATTAGCGCCATTCTACTAAGTGCCTGCGACAAAGCCACCATTAAAGAAAACCTTTCCTCCCCTTCCCGTCCGACACCAAGTCAGGCGGATGACCAATTTGACAGCTATTACGGCATGCCCGCCAGTGATACAGGTGCTTACCAAAACGGCCCAAAAATTAAACGTACCATTACCCGAACCAAAGGCGTTCTGAAAGGTGATGCACCTGTGCGTTACAAAGTTCGTCGAGGTGATACATTATGGGGAATCGCCAATAAATTTCTCAGAGACCCTTGGTTCTGGCCAGAAATCTGGGATAAAAACCAACGAATTACCAACCCTCACCTGATCTATCCAGGTGACGTTCTTTACATTTACCGTGGCCCACGACAGGTTCGAGGCAAAGACAAGACCACTATCAACGACCGTATGGTTCCGCAAATCCGCGTGGAACGTGGCGATGGCGTGGGCGAACCAATCTCGACCCTGGCACCTTTCTTATCATGGCCTCGCGTGTTGGATGAAGACACTATTAAGAATGCCCCCTATATCGTAGATGGACAGGACTTTCATTTGCTACTTGAGGCCGGTAAAAACACTTACATCAAAAACTACCGTGGCCGCCCACTGGAACGCTATGCGGTGTTCTCACCCGGCAAACCACTACACGACCCTGAAACGGGTGAAGTTATCGGTCGTGAAGTACACTATGGCTCACAGGTGCAAATCGAAAAAGTTGGCCCGGTGACAACTGGCAAGCTACTGAATATGAAGCGTGAAGTACGCATCGGTGACCGCCTGTTGAATATTGAGAACCACGAGCACCTGCTCAACACGCCCATGCAAGTGCCTCGCCACAAGGTTCGCGGCACTGTCATGTCAATGTACGATGCAAATATGGTGAGTGGCAAAGGCATGATTATCGTCATCAATAAGGGGCAGCGCGACGGCATCAAGCCAGGGTATATTTTGGGTGTGTACCGCCCAAGCCAGCGTGTAAAAGACCCTTACCCCAGCGGTGACAAAGGGTTTATATCAGACAGTGACATGATTTCATTACCACCAGAGCGCGTGGCCAGTGCAGTGGTATACAACGCCAGTGGACAACTGAGCTATGCTTTGATTACTAAATCCGACCACGAAGTTAGAAATGGGTATAGAATAGGTAACCCTTAACGAATCCCACCTGCAACCGTGACTACAACAAAATCACTGCAAGCCTGGATCACGCTTTGGCGAGTTTCAGGCATTGGCTGTCAGACCTACCACAAGCTGCTCAAACATTTTGGTGATCCTGAGACCGTATTAAGCGTTAGCAAAAATGCATTAAAACAAGCCGGGTTGAGTGGCCGTCAACAGGATGCCATCCTGAGCCACTCACCAGATAGCGCACAAACAGACATGCGCTGGTTGGAGCAAGATAATCACCACCTGCTAACCTTCCATGACAAACACTACCCTCGTTTGCTAAAAGAAATCAGCTCCGCCCCACCGCTCTTATATGTGCATGGGAATGTTGAGTTACTTAGTGACCCACAAATTGCAATTGTGGGTAGCCGCACTCCAACTCAAAGTGGCAAAAATAATGCCTATGAGTTTGCCAAACACCTAGCCAGCACTGGCCTTTGCGTCACCAGTGGTTTAGCACTGGGCATTGATGGAGAAGCTCACCGTGGCGCCTTGTCAGATGATGGTGCCACAATCGCCGTGACCGCAACCGGACTGGACCGGGTTTATCCAGCATCCCACCGTAAGCTGGCGCACCAAATTGCAGAGCAAGGTGCATTAGTCAGTGAAAACCCTATTGGCACCGCCCCTCAGGCAAAAAATTTCCCACGTCGCAACCGTATTATCAGCGGGCTTAGCCTCGGCAGCCTGATTGTCGAGGCCGCTCAAAAAAGTGGCTCACTGATTACAGCAGATTTTGCCAATGAACAAGGGCGCATGGTGTTTGCCATTCCAGGTTCCATTCATAACCCCTTAGCCAGAGGTTGCCACCGGCTGATACGTCAGGGCGCCAAGCTGGTCGAAACAGCCAATGACGTCATGGAAGACTTAGCCGCTCAGATTGACCTGAATCAGATCACCGACTCACCTCAAACGCCTGATAACGCTGATGCCGAAAACACCGGAAATGTGGCGCTAAGCGATGAAAACAGCCGACTACTGGCAGCCATGGGCTATGATCCGGTATCAATTGACGATTTGGTCCTACAAACGGGATTGACCCCTGCAGCGCTTTCATCCATGCTTTTAGTCATGGAATTGCAGGGCTTAATTGCATCCAACGGGAGGGGTAGCTACTCGCGTATCGGCGGCTAGTTGTGTTTTCTTTGTATGAATTATCCGCCCTGACCAAACAGCAGATGGATAATTTGGGAAGCGTATGAATACAAAAGAAAATACACTGGATGTGCTTTTTTACCTATTTGAAAACTACTCCGAAATAGATGACGTCACACAAAACAAAGACGTATTGCACTCATACCTAAAAGATGCAGGATTCCCCTGTAATGACATCAGCAAAGCCTTTGACTGGCTGGAGAGCTTGGCGGATAAAACAGAAGTACACATCCATGAGCCAAGTCCACACAGTATCCGCGTTTTTTCCAAATATGAGGCGCGCTATCTGAATGAGGAATGCCAAAGCTACCTGATGTTTCTTGAACAATCCAAAGTGCTAACCCCTGAAATGCGCGAGCGAGCCATCGACCGGATTTTGGCGCTTAAAGACAAACGCTTCGACATCAATAAGTTAAAGTGGGTAATCCTCATGCTACTACTGAATCAGCCAGACTCGGAGGCGTCCTACATCTGGATGGACTGTGTCGCAATGGGTAACGGCCCCTTAAATTACCACTAAAAATACAACAAATTAACTGAGGTGATCAGTATTTTCATTGGCCGCGCTCTTTACTCTACTTCTGCATACGGTGTATGGTTGCCTGCAAATTTATAACCGTGATCGATAAAATATGAGTGAAAGTCTCGTCATTGTAGAGTCGCCTGCAAAAGCAAAAACAATAGAAAAATACCTTGGTAAAGACTTTGAAGTACTGGCCTCCTATGGTCACGTGCGTGATTTGATTCCAAAAGCTGGTGCAGTGGATACCGATGATCACTTTGCGATGAAGTATGAACTGATTGATCGTAACAAAAAGCATGTTGACCGCATTATCAAGTCACTTAAAAAGGCTAAACACCTCTATCTCGCAACCGACCCCGATAGAGAGGGGGAGGCGATTTCCTGGCATTTATACGAGCATCTGAAAGAAAAAAATCTCCTAAAAGACAAAGATGTAGCGCGTGTGGTGTTTTATGAAATCACTAAAAAAGCGGTACAAGAAGCAGTTGCCAACCCTCGCACTCTGGCCCAACCAATGATAGATGCTCAGCAGGCGCGGCGTGCTCTGGACTATCTGGTGGGATTCAATCTTTCACCATTACTGTGGAAAAAAATTAAGCCGAGCTTATCCGCAGGTCGTGTACAAAGCCCGGCACTTCGCATGATTGTAGAGCGCGAGGCGGAAATCGAAAAATTTATTCCTCAGGAATACTGGACAATTGATGCGGGTGTTGAAAAGGACAAACAAGCATTCAATGCCAAATTACACACACTGGATGGCAATAACCTAAAGCAGTTTGACCTGAACAATACTGAGCTGGCAATGGCGGCAAAGGACAAGCTGATTCATGATTCGGGTCTTGTGTTGAATGCCGAAGGTGAGACTACGACACCCGGCAAGCTGACCGTCACCCGTCTGGAAAAGAAGCAGCGCAAGCGCCACCCTGCCGCACCATTCACCACATCGACACTACAACAAGAGGCCTCCCGTAAACTGCGCTTTACCACACGCCGAACCATGAGTGTGGCACAACAGCTCTACGAAGGAATTGACTTAGGCGATGGTGCTGTCGGCTTGATCACTTATATGCGTACTGACTCGGTGGCACTGGCAGAGGATGCGGTGCAGGATTTACGCACACTGATTGAACAGCGTTACGGTGCAAATGCGGTTAATCCCGAAGTGCGCACCTTCAAAACCAAATCCAAGAATGCTCAGGAAGCTCACGAGGCGATTCGCCCAACTTCTGCAGGCAATATACCCGACACTATCAAACAGCACCTGACCGATGAGCAATACAAACTGTATGACCTGATTTGGAAGCGTACCGTTGCCTGCCAGATGATTCATGCCACCCTGGACACTGTTTCAGCGGACTTATCCTGTAGTGAAGGCAACTTCTTCCGCGCCACCGGCTCGTCGGTGCGCAATCCGGGCTTTATGTCGGTGTATCAGGAGGGTGTGGACTCGCCTACTGATGACAAAAAAGAAGGCAGTGACGACAGCAAGGAGCGCATCCTTCCTGCCATGAAAGAAGGTGATGTGCTTGATCTACAGTCAATTTCTGCTGACCAGCATTTCACTGACCCGCCACCACGCTTCTCAGAAGCAAGCTTGGTGAAAACGCTGGAAGAATACGATATTGGCCGCCCATCCACCTATGCCAGCATTATTTCCACGCTACAGTCGCGGGAGTATGTAGAGCTTGAATCCCGGCGTTTCTATCCAACAGACATTGGTCGGATTGTAAATCGCTTCCTGACTGAGCACTTCACCAACTACGTGGACTATAACTTCACGGCCAATCTGGAAAATGAGCTGGATGAAATCTCACGCGGAGAGAAAGAATGGATTCCAGTTATGGAAGCATTCTGGGGGCCATTCCACGAATTAGTTGAGGACAAGGACAAATCGGTTAGTCGTGAAGAAGTCATGCAGGCGCGCGTGCTGGGGATAGATGAGAAGACCGGCAAGCCTGTCTCCGTGCGCATGGGACGTTACGGGCCGTTCGTACAAATTGGTCATCGTGACGATGAAGAAAAGCCGCAGTTTGCCAGCTTACGCCCCGGCCAAAAGATGGATAGTGTAACTCTGGAAGATGCACACGAGCTGTTCAAACTCCCCCGTGAACTGGGAGAAACCGAAGAAGGCGAAAAAGTCAGCACTAACTTCGGTCGCTTCGGCCCCTATGTGAAATACGGCAGTAAGTTTGTTTCTTTGCCAAAAGACAACAATGACCCTTACACCGTCACACTTGAGCAGGCACTGGAACTAATCGCTGCCAAGAAAAAAGCTGATGCTGAAAAGCTGATTCAGGACTACCCCGATGAAGGTATTCAGGTGCTCAATGGTCGCTGGGGGCCTTATGTCACGGACAAAAATAAAAATGCCCGTGTCCCCAAAGATGTGGATGCCAAAACGCTAACACTGGAAGATTGTGTACGCATGTTGGCGGAAGCACCGGAGCGCAAAAAACGTGGCAAAAAGCCAGCACCTAAAAAGAAAGCGGCAACCACCAAAAAGGCATCGGCGAAGAAAGCAGCCACAAAAAGTACCACAACTAAAAAAGCAACCGCCGCAAAAAAGTCAAGTACCAGAAAAACACCTGCCAAAACAACGGCTCGCAAAAAAGCTGCGGAAACCAAAGACTCCGGTGATAACGATACCGCTGCCGATTAACAATGTTTGTGACTCAGGACACATCGGAACTTGCTGCACGGATTCAGTCGGGTGCGGTTGTTGCCTACCCGACCGAAGCCGTGTTTGGTTTGGGGTGTGACCCACGTAATTTAACCGCAGTGCGAAAGCTGCTGGCACTCAAGCAGCGCCCATCAGACAAAGGGCTGATTTTGATTGCCGCAGACTTTGCACAAATCAGGCCGTTCTTAGCCAGTGATATATCGCCCAGTGACGCACAGACCCAACCGGACAACATCACTTGGGTGTTTCCGGCAAACCCAGCCACCTCGCCGTTACTGCGCGGTCGTTATACCTCGTTAGCAGTACGGATTACCAAGCACCCATTGGTTCGTGCGTTATGCAGTGAGCTGAACGGCCCGCTGGTTTCTACCAGCGCCAATCTCACCGGAGAACCGCCTTGTTACAGCGCACAAGCTGTAATAGAGCACTTTCAGCACCATCCGTTTGCCCCTGACGCGGTTCTGGATGGCCCAACGGGTGGACAACTCAATCCGACTGAAATCCGTGATGCAATCAGCGGTACAATTCTGAGACACAGCTAACACTATGGCTTTACTTCGTCTGCAAAATATTCAACTCAGTTATGGCGGCCCCGCCCTTCTGGACAATGTTAATCTCAGCATTGAGCCGAATGAGCGTATTTGTTTAATTGGCCGTAATGGCGCTGGCAAATCCAGCTTGCTAAAGATCATCAATGGAAAAATCAAGCCCGATGCGGGTGAACGCATTTTGGAAGCTGGCACAGTCATCACTCAACTGGAGCAGGAAGTTCCACAAGATCTTTCTGGCAGCGTGTACGATGTCGTAGCCGGTGGCCTTGCCGATATTGGTGAATTACTCAGCCAGTTCCATCACCTTAGCGAGCAAACTGATAACCACGATGAAGACTGGATGTCCAGGCTAGAAGCCATTCAACAAAAGCTGGAAGCCTGTAACGGCTGGGACTTTGGCCAGAACATCGACAATATCATTTCCCGACTGTCATTGGATGCTGATGCAGAGTTTTCTCGCCTATCCGGTGGGGTAAAGCGCCGCGTGCTATTGGCACGTGCTCTGGTACAAGAACCCGCCATTTTGTTGCTGGACGAGCCGACCAACCACCTGGATATCGGGGTGATTCAGTGGATGGAAGAGTTTTTGCTGAATTACAAGGCAACCCTGGTCTTTATCACTCACGACCGCAGCTTCCTCAGAAAATTAGCCACCCGTATTGTTGAAATTGATCGTGGGCAGGCGACAAGTTGGCCTGGTGATTACGACAACTTCCTGCGCCGTAAGCAAGAGCAACTGGAAGCCGAAAGTGCCGAGAATGCGCGTTTTGAAAAGAAACTTGCACAAGAGGAAGTGTGGATACGCCAAGGTATTAAAGCCCGCCGCACTCGCAATGAAGGACGTGTGCGTGCCCTGAAAGCAATGCGCGAGCAGCACGCGGCAATCCGTAAGCAGCAGGGTAAGGCCAAACTGCAAATGGATAGTGGTGAAAGGTCCGGCAAAAAAGTCGTCGAAGCCAAACACATTAGCTATCACATTGGTGATAAAACGCTGGTGGATGATTTTTCTATTTTGGTTCAGCGCGGCGATCGCATTGGTTTAATCGGCCCGAATGGTGTGGGTAAAACCACCTTACTGCGATTGCTGCTGGGAAAACTGCAACCCAACACTGGCTCCGTTACGCTAGGCACGAACCTCGAAGTGGCCTACTTCGATCAGCTACGCGACCAGCTCGACGAAGACCGTTCGGTTAAAGACAATCTGGATCGCGGTGCGGATAACATTACTGTCAACGGTAAAACAAAACACGTCATCAGCTACTTGCAGGATTTTTTATTTACCCCGCAACGTGCCAATTCTCCGGTCAATTCACTATCCGGTGGTGAAAGGAATCGTCTGCTGCTGGCAAAGCTCTTTATTAAACCTGCCAATGTTCTGGTGCTTGATGAACCCACCAACGATCTTGATGTTGAAACGCTAGAATTGCTGGAAGACCTGTTGATGAGTTACGACGGTACGGTGCTCATTGTCAGCCACGATCGTACTTTCATTAATAATATCGTCACCAGTTGTCTGGTATTTGAAGGCGATGGCGTGATTCGTGAATATATCGGCAGTTATGACGACTGCATACGGCAGCAAACCGAACGTCAAGCTATCGAGGCCAAACAAAAAAATCCCGCAAAAACGGCTGCACGACAAGCACAGCCCAAGCCAGTAGAAACCGCCAACACGCAACCGTCCAAAAAACAAGACAGTGGCAAGAAGCTCAGTTATAAGCTGCAACTAGAACTCGACAATCTGCCAAAAGAGATTGAGGAGCTGGAAGAAAAAATCGCCAGCATGGAAGCAGAAATGGCTTCACCCGAGTTTTTTAAGCAGGATCATGCCAGTTCACATGCAGCCACCGAGGCCTATCGGGCCTTGCAACAAACCCTCGAGGAAAAGTACACTCGCTGGGAGACTTTGATGGATGAATCAGTATGAATATCGCAGACTATCGTAGAGAATATACACTCAACGGATTAAGCCGGGCAGACCTTGAAAGTGATCCGTTTCGCCAGTTTGACCGTTGGTTTTCGCAAGCATTAGAGTCCGACTACCCAGATGCCAATGCGATGTCTTTGGCGACGGTCTCAGCAGATGGGAAGCCCAGTATCCGAACCGTCTTATTGAAAGGATTTGATGGTAAGGGCTTTGTTTTCTTCACCAATTATGACAGTGACAAAGCCAAAGACATTGCCGAAAATGAGCAAGTGAGTCTGCTCTTTCCTTGGCTACAGCTTGACCGCCAAGTTGAAGTTTGTGGTATTGCCAAGAAAGTATCCGATGCAGAATCAAGCGAATACTTTAGCTCTCGCCCGCTTGGTAGCCAGTTAGGTGCTTGGGCATCACACCAAAGCCAACCTATTGAAGCGCGAAAGGATTTGCTCAAACAGCTTGACGTTGTCACTGAGCGTTTTAAGGATAGCGAAGCAATTCCCCGACCAGAACACTGGGGTGGCTATCGTGTGATTCCCGAAAGCATTGAGTTCTGGCAAGGCCGTGAGAATCGCTTACATGACCGTTTTGAATATCGCCTCGACGGTGACGAATGGCAGCTCCGCAGACTACAGCCATAACCTGATGTGTAAAAAAATCCCGGCTTGTTACTCAACAATGCCGGGATTTTTTGGGTTCCGAGAAACCGCCAACTTACTGAAGTTGCTTGGCGAGCACCATGCTCTTCAGGATATTCAGAGCTTCATACAGTTGATAGTCTTCCTCAACCAAGTTTTTCTTCTTGGCTTCAGCAGCCTTCTGCTTTTCTTCTTCGGTGACTTCATTTTTGGTTGCTTCTTTTGCAACATCCCGCGCTGACTTTTTACCGTTTGGATTTTCTAAATGCCCTGTCAGATCCGCTTCTGATAAAGGCTGGAACTTTTCCTTCCCATCCTGCTTGCCATTGGTCATTCTTAGTGACTCAATCACAATGTCTGGCTCAATTCCTTTCGCCTGAATGGAACGCCCGTTAGGCGTGAAGTAACGCGCCGTCGTCAACTTAACCGCAGTACTACGATCAATCGGTAACACGGTCTGCACCGACCCCTTACCAAAGGTTTTCACACCAACAACCAAAGCACGTTTGTGATCCTGCAACGCACCTGCAACGATTTCAGAAGCAGAAGCAGAGCCCTGATTCACTAACACAACCAACGGCGCACCGTTCAGGATATCACCCTTCTCTGCATCATAACGTGTAACCGAGTCCTCAATACGACCCTCGGTGTACACCACATTGCCAGACTGCAGAAACAAATCACTCACGCCCACGGCACCGCTTAATACGCCACCGGGATTGTTGCGCAAGTCAAGCACCAAGCCTTTCAGTTTACCCTCATTTTCCTTAAGCAATTTTGCAACAGCATCCGCAACCCCTTGAGTTGTTTTAGACTGGAAGCTTGAAATACGCACATACCCAAAGCCATCGCCCAGCATACGCTGTTTGACACTTTTCACCTTGATGATGTCCCGCACCACCTTGATGGTGAAGGGTTGATTTTCACCTTCACGTACGACCATCAGGTTGATGGGCACGCCGGGCTTACCACGCATAATCTTAACCGCTTCGCTCAAGGTCAAACCCTTAACTGGCTTGTCATCCAAACGAATGATCAAATCCCCAGGCTGAATACCCGCTTTTTGGGCAGGCGTGTCATCTATCGGGGAAATAACTTTAACGAAGCCATCTTCCATGCCCACTTCAATACCAAGACCACCAAATTCACCGGAAGTACCCACCTGAAGCTCGGTGAAGGCATCCTCATCCAGGTACGCAGAGTGTGGATCCAAACCCGTCAACATTCCACTAATCGCATCGCTGATGAGGGTCTTATCATCCACCTCTTCCACGTAATCACGCTTAATGCGCAGGTAGACCTCAGTGAACTTCCGAAGCTGCTCCAGAGGCACTGCTGGACGGCTATCTTTAAATGCAAAGACACTCAGGCTGGCAGTGCTTGCCACACCGATTAATGTGCCTGCAATCAGTCCGGTGGATAGCGTTTTATTAATCTTGAATTGCATATTTTCTCCAGTATAAACATCCACATTCGCCGGTGAATGTCAGAGTCCCGCTCATTATTATTGTCAAGACGTTCACAAAAGCAGAAGTTTAAGCATTACAAACGTTTTTTGCACTTCGTTTATCATGAAAAATTACCAACTGTCTGATAGTTCATCTAATTTAGAACAAAGAGCCAACTATTTACACCACTTGGCAGGATTTCTGGTAGACGCCCCCTTACGAATTTCAAAATACAGCGCATTCTTACCATAATCGCTGGCGTTCCCAACCGCAGCAATGACTGCGCCTGCCTTTACCACATCACCCTTTTTACGATAGACGGCTCGGTTATAGGCATACAAGGTGCGATAATCTTTGTCATGACGCAAAATAATCACATGACCATAATCTTTGAGCAGCCCGACATACTCTACCTTTCCCCGTGCTACCGCGTGTACCCGCTGCCCACCGGCTGCCCTGATCAGCACCCCCTTCCATCGTCGCTTTTGGTTGCGCCGACTTCCGTAAGACTTGACAACACGCCCTTTAACCGGCCATGACAAACGGCCACGTAATGAAGAAAACGGACGATTTGCCACAAAATTCAAGCTTGTTTTCTTTCCAGACTTAGCTTTCCTATCCTTCGAGGTCTTCTTCTTAGAGTCTGACTGGCGAGCGACTTTCGTTTTCTTTGGCTGTTTTTTAGCTGCCGCTTGTGCTTTTTGTTTTTTGATCAAATTATCAAACACGGCTTGCAGAGCGGCCTCTTTTTTCTTCAGTGCTACAAGCTTGCTATGTTCATCCTTGACGACCGTTCTTACCTTCTTCAGGGCTTTTTCATTCTTTATCAATTCAACTTTCAGATTCTTTCTATCCTCCGCTAGAGCCACCCGCAACGCTTTTAGTGTTCCATGATCTTTTAAAATTTTAGCCTCCAAAGCCTCAACTTCTTTCAGACTTTTTTTCACACCCCGAATACGCTCTAAGCGACTCTTGTTGAGGTATTCAAAATACTTGGTCGTACGACTAATATCGGAGGGATCATCCTGCTTTAACAACAAGCGCAAATGTGACTCCTCACCAGAGCTATACATCGCCAACAACTGCTTTGCCAGAATCTCCTTTTCTGCCTTGATCTTTGCGAGCAACGCCTGTTTTTTCTTATTGGAGCGAATCATTTTTTGGTTAATTGCAACGATCTTTTGCTCCGTCTGATATTCCTTACGAGACAAGCGATTAATCTCTGACCTATTCCTATCCAACTCCGTTTGAAGCGAGCGAGCATTGGCTTTCGCTTCCTTATAGCTTTTATTTACCTTGGAAATTTCTGCCTTAATTTTCTTTTGCTGTTGCCGTGTGTCGGCCTGAACACTGGAAAATCCCATGAACCACAGCACCACACAGACAAGTATTAAACGATAAACCAAACCAAATACCTACACACGATCACCAATGTAATGAGCTTATATCGTCCACTATTTGCTATTCAAGTAACTTGTGGAAGAAACTGTATTAAAACATTGAAATGTAATAACATCGGCCGTATCCATAAGGCCAGAAGGATTGAAAATATGGGCAGCACCGAGACCTTGAACAGCATGTCACATCCCCCCGTCTTTGATAGTGCTGACCTACTCTCCCGTGAAAAAGATATTGAGCAAGCTTCCCGCTCGCTCAAGGCTATCTCGCACCCGTTGCGTCTCAAAATACTTTGCGTACTTGGTAGTAATGAGGTCAATGTGCGGGATATTGTGGACTCGGTCGGTACCTCACAAAGCAACATCTCCCAACACTTAGCTATCTTGCGGGATAAAGGTATCCTGGGCTCCCGTAAAGAGGCGAATAAGGTTTTTTACAAAGTCGCTGATAATAGAACACTCAAGCTCATTGAAATGATGCAGGAAGTGTTTTGCACACCCCAACGCTAATCCCCCTCCAACCAAAAATTCCCATATATGCTGGCGTGAGGCTTTACCCATTGATCGCCAAGCGGTATCTTTACGCCCTGTCAATCCACCTAATGGTTTCAACATGCAAGAATATATCGAATTCGCCCAAGCCAACCCATTGTTATTTCTGGGGTTCTTTGGTGTCTTAGCGCTCATCATCTGGACAGAATGGACACGAATAACTCGCAAATATCAGTTGGCTGATGTCAACACGGCGGTGAGGATGATGAATAATGATAAAACACTCATTCTGGATGTGCGCGAAGACAGTGAAATGCAGGAAGGCAGCATCAAAGGCGCGAAGCATATTCCGCTTACGGCTCTGGCTACTCGCATCAGCGAACTGGATAAATTCAAATCAGACCCAGTAATTATCTACTGTCGCAGTGGGAACCGCTCAGGTAGTGCCTGTAATACGCTGACAAAAGCAGGCTTTGAGGATGTTTATAACTTGGTGGGCGGTATTGCTGCATGGGAAACGGCCAACCTGCCACTTGCCAAGCGTTAATGAACAGAGAAAACCTATGAGCGCCAAAGTTGTCATATACACCACTCGTTTTTGCCCTTTTTGCATACGCGCCCGACGGCTGCTGAAGAAAAAAGGTATTGATTACGAGGAAATCGGTGTGGCTAATGACCCTGCCCTGTGGCAGAAGATGCAAATACTCAGTGGCCGCAACACCGTCCCGCAAATTTTCATCAATGACCAGCCCATCGGCGGCTTTGATGATATGGCTCGTCTCGACAGAAGCGGCGAGCTTGATGCCTTATTAAGTACAACACAACAATAAAGGAAAATTTTATGTCTGAAGAACAAGCTGCAACAACGACTCAGGAAGAACCACAGTTCGTTATTGAGCGTATCTATTTAAAGGACGTTTCATTCGAATCACCGAATAGCCCCACAGTATTCACCAAGGAGTGGACACCGGATACCAATCTGCAACTAAATACTCAAGTTAATCCATTATCTGATGGACACTTTGAGGTTGAGTTGATGATCACGATCACCGTCAAGAGCAACGATGAAACTGCTTTTCTGGTTGAAGTAACTCAGGCAGGCGTGTTCAAAATCACGGGGTATCCGCCGGAGCAACTGAATCACCTGCTGGCAAGCTATTGCCCTAGTAACTTGTTCCCTTATGCACGTGAAGCCATTGCCAGCTTAATTTCCAAAGGCAGCTTCCCTGAGATGCACTTATCGCCAATCAACTTTGATGCACTGTATGCACAACGTCAGGCAGAGGAAGCAGCACAGGCTCAAGCCGGTGCGGATGGCGGATCTGCTGAAGCCTGATGGTACAACGACCTGAGAATTTTTCAGTTCACGGAGCCGGCTCTTGGGGCACGGCTCTGGCGCTGCAGCTTGCCAGAAATGGGGTGGATGTGCGTTTGTGGGGGCATCGTCCTGAGCGGCTTGAGCAATACAACCAGGCTCGCCGGAATACCGACTACCTTCCTGACACCCCCTTCCCTGATACGCTGCACTGCCACGCGGATCTTCAGGTACTTGTCGAACACAGTCTATATCAGCTCATTGTTGTACCCAGTCATGGCTTTCGCCAATTACTGGAAAAGCTGCAACCATTGCTGAGCAGTAAACATAAAGTATTATGGGCCAGCAAAGGGCTGGAGCTGGAAACCGGCAGGTTACTACATGAACTGGTGGAAGAAAGCCTGCCCCAGATCAAGCACTATGGCCTTGTCTCTGGCCCGACATTCGCTGCCGAAGTGGCCAAAGGCTTGCCAACAGCAATGACAGTGGCAAGCAATGATAAATTACTGGGTGAGCAAGTCTCCGCTGCATTTCAATCTCAGCATTATCGCGTTTACACCAGCGACGATATTGTCGGCGTGGAACTTGGTGGAGCGGTGAAAAATGTACTGGCGATTGCTGCGGGTATTGCAGATGGCTTAGGGCTTGGAGCCAATGCGCGTACCGCATTAATTACGCGTGGCTTAGCAGAGATTTTACGCCTCGGCCGGGCAATGGGCGCACAAGCTGAAACACTCATGGGCTTGTCAGGCATTGGCGACTTGATTCTAACCTGTACTGATGACCAGTCTCGCAACCGGCGGCTGGGCTTGGCGCTGGGTAAAGGCAAGACACTGATACAGGCAATCGAGGAAATTGGGCAGGCTGTGGAGGGCGTCAAAACCTCACAAAATATTCACCTGCTGGCTACCCGCGCTGGTGTGGAGATGCCTATTTGCTCAACAGTACAGCAAATTCTTTACCACGATCTGCCACCACAGGAAGCGGTACAAGTACTTATCAACCGCACACCAAAGCCTGAATTTTACTAACGACATACTCCGAGCACTTCAGATTTTTATTGGTTTGTGATAAAAACTGGAGCTGTTGAATAATCGGGCCTAGACGGCTAAACCGAGATAGCAAACTGTCAAGAGGACTTTGTGATGCTAGACAATCTAAACATGAATGATGCTGTAATGCTGGGACGTGGTGTAATGGTTATAGTCGCCGCGATCCTGACTGCGATCAGCCCTGGCTTTATCTGGCTATTGGTGCTGTTGGGTGCGGTGATTATGCAGGCAGCGTTTACTGGGTTTTGCCCGCTGGCAATGATCTATCAAAAGCTGGGGCTGTTTACTGATAAGTAAGCGCGAGACCGCAAACACAAAACGACGAGGGGGCGGGCCGGATGCAATTTGGCTCGCCTTTTTTGCTTTAAGAACTGGTTTGAAATGTTTTGGTAATGAAGAAAGTGTTTAACATTCAGCCCTTGTCTTATCACTTTTAATCACATTAGTTGCTCGCCGGAGGGCATATTCGGCGACCAAGTTACGGTTTGCTGTTTCCCCTTTGTTGGTTACTACAATAGCCGGTACCACCTGTACGCTACGGGCAAAACTTGCATAACGCTTGTTACAAATTCAACGGATGTGGCCATGATAACTTCGTGACGGCAAGCTCTAAGTGGCGTATCCTTTCGGCTGTTTTTCGGTGGTGATCAATCGATCAGATACACCGTCATTTTTCAAATACTCTGAACACCAGATTTCGTTAAAACTCCGGCTCTTAGGTACAAAAAGTTAAGTGCAAATCGATAACACTGCCAAGGCGCACATGCCTTTGTCACTCCCCCTGCTGATGTGGCTGTTCCTTATTATCTCTTTAATAGCATGGACTTTATTACCTAGTGTGCTGTTTCCTAACTTGCCCCTGGATGTCAATGAAGGCTTACTGTGGGGACAAACGTGGCAATGGGGCTATTATAAACACCCACCCTTACAAGCCTGGTTATTACAAAGTACCTATGAAATCGCCGGGACACAGCGTTGGGCTTATTTTTTATTAGCGCAACTCACCATTATCGTCGCCATGTTAGGCGTGTATGCGACAGCCCGTCGTTTAGCGCAACCTAATCAAGCAGCATTAGCGACCTTAGCACTCAGTGGTATTTATTATTTCAACGTCACCAGCATTGAATTTAATCCGAATACCTTGCAATTAGCGACT